>Ga0208299_1001778_pt1 | contig 15406 bp, 29 predicted proteins | sample 15_taG_FD_184089 | JGI IMG/M metagenome (GOLD analysis project Ga0208299, IMG submission 184089) | Marine viral communities from the Subarctic Pacific Ocean - 15_ETSP_OMZ_AT15312 metaG (SPAdes) (version 2) | ecosystem: Environmental > Aquatic > Marine > Oceanic | place: Pacific Ocean | collected...
TAAACGCCCACAGTGGGATCTCACCCAATCCCAAAATATATTTAACTTTACAGTCATGAAGTTCCTCCTTTAAAAGTAAAAGGTCATGCTCTCTAGCGGGAGCAAGTATATTATAAGAGCTATGATAAGGTAATAAAGACTTATGATCTTTAGGAAGATCCTTTTTTACTTTCTGTTTTTTGATAAAGAAATTAGCCGCATCATCACGGATCGGTTTGTATTTAAATATATTTGTAAATAAGATTGAATCTGGATTAACTTGTACTGTGTCATGGTGTAACCATCTCATTAACTCTTGTCCACCGGGGCCACTAAAAATATTACCAGAAAGTATCTCTTCTTTACGAGGGAAATCCCCTACAACAGCGTAAGTTGAAGTGCCCCCCTCTGGGTAACGAGGAGGAACAGGATCAAGGACTTTTGATTTACTCATCTGTAATTTCTAAAGGGGTATAGTTTGGATTATTAGTAGGAACATCTTCAAATTTAATAATTACTCCATACTTAGGTATAATCCAAGTTGGAATATGATTTGTATCTTGTCCTTTTAAATTGAACCATCCTGTTTGAATTTTAGTTCCATCAGGTTTAATGAGATATACAGGATAATCTCTATCTGAAGGTAAGTTCATTTATATCTCCAAGAAAAAAAGAGGGTGGAGCAAAAGCCCCACCCCTAGTTTATTACATCGTAACTGAGTTGAAATGCACTAAACAGAAAGATGTAAACGATTTTATATTATAAAGACTTAGAGAGCCTCAAGAAATTTAACGACATTAGCAACTTCGATATCGTTATTCTTTCCTTCCATTGCCCGCTTAACAACACCCCGGAAACGCCGACCACTAAGAAGTTCAAGACTAGAAGCAGGATCAAGTGAACTCATCTCATCATTACTCATATCAAGGGCAGCACGAGTAAATTGTTTTAGGGAAATAGTAGGACTTTTATTAGCTAACGCTTTTTCAGAACCAAAGAACTTAAGGCGTACTCGTTCTGAGCGACCAAGAGAAACAGGGTCAAAGTCCCCTTCAATTACATCAGTAGCTTTAGCAGTTACAGTGATAATGAAACCGGGATCACCATCCTTATTAACGTATTCAGTATCGTAATATCCGGTAATTTCAAGATCGTAAATACCATCATCTAAAAGGACAGAGTCTTCAACATCGCCCCAAGACATACCCATAAAGGAAGAAAGATCAGTCATATTATATATTCTCCGTTTTTAATTAAAGTTTGTATCAATTTCTACTGGCCCTAAAGGAGCCACAGTTATTTCAGTGTTTACAAATGTGGTTTCTATGTCATCTTGTGTTAATACTATTTCAAGTTTATCTCCTGTTTCTGTATCTAATCGAACTACAATGGGGTTAGTTTCCCCGTCAACTAATCTCTTAGCTGCTCTCTCAGCTAAGTAAACTGAAGCTTCTTGGAAAGGGGGATGTGTAACTTCTACTCCCCCTAGACTAACCGTTTTTTTCACTTACTATTCCTTTCTTTGAGTTATCTTGAATGCCTTTAAAAATCTTAGCAAGATCTAATTCTGCATCTACTGGAATTTGAGATGGGGCAGGAGTTTTAAGATCCATTTTATAATCAGATGCAGTTCTAAGAATGCGAGTACCCCCTTCTTTAGAGGGCTTTACATCAATACGTAAAACAGTATTAAAATAACGCCCAATAATAGTAGGAAGTTTAGACCCAAGTGCAACTGGGTAAGCTTTACGCCCACCTCCTGCATCTTCATAATAAGATACATGAGAAGTAAATACAACATTACATTTAACTTCGTTAGAGGTTAGATATTGAACGATATTTTCAAGATTACGTCCTGCTTCTCCCCAATGATGAATACCTGGTTGATCGGTAAATCTTTTACCATCTCGTTGCAAAACAGAACGCATAGAACTAGCCCCTAAAAAAGTAAGGGAGTCTACAATAAGTACATCTTTTTCAGTCCATTCTTTTACTGGACCGAATTTAAACTCACCATCTTCCCAATTATCTACAAGTTTAATAAAACTATTAAAGGCTGTAGCAGCTTTAAGTGTATCTCTAAGAGTAACATAATGAACATTACTCACTGCAGTTTTATTTAAATAATCTCCGAGCACATCAAGACCATCATCGAAATCTGCTATTCGAAGATTGTATCCTGCATTTGCTAGTGAAGCTAATGATGCGGTTTTTCCTGACCCAGAATCTCCGCAAATAAGTAGTTTTGTTCTTGACCCTACTGAATGGTCTTTAAATGCTGGCATGTTTTCTCCTGACAATATCGCCGTTTCCGCGTTTGAATATGTAGTATAGCAAAAATTTAAATCTTTGTCAACCGTCTAAAAGATCTTCAAGCCATAGTTGATATTCTTCAGCATTCTCTAATTTAATTCTTATAGTATTATATGTTTTAAGAACTTCTGTAATGGTAGCTTCTGAATGTAATTCTGTTGGAGCGGATTCTTCCATAGTAAACATAGGATATTTTTCTTCATAGAATCCCCAAATTTTATCTGCCATTAGAACCACTCAAAGATTACACGACGAAGGGCATGAACAAGAACAGCCATAACTGAATCTCTATTCATATCTGACATTGCATAATTTACAACTTGATCTTCTTCATCTTCCCCATTACGAACTACCCAAACAATAAGACAACCATCAACTCCTTCTGATTCCATTAATTCTTTAGTGATTTCCATAGCTTCTAAAGGTTTCCAACTATCTGCTTCTTCAGGAATTCTATTTCGTGCTACTTTACTTTTTTGTTTATTCTTTTTATTCTTAAGTATCTCTGTCATATCAACAATCGACATTATGTATTTTCCTTTTCCGTTGTTATTCTAGTTCCATAAGGAGCAAGTTTAAATTCTGCATCTAAGAAAGCTTGTCTATGTTCGGGAGCATTACGACATATATCCCTATATGAACATCCTCCATAATTACCACAACCTGCAAAATTTCGTGGCCATTCTTCAATAGTATGAAAATCTTCTACACATTTTAATTGATACTTTACTGAACGTATCCATTCATTAATTTGAGATTCTCGTACATTAAATTGTTGTCTTCCAAAGCGAGTAAAATTTACACCGGTAGATACTGCATCAATAATAAATCCAGCTACAGGTAAACCTAACTGTTCTCTGGTTGCCCAAATATATGTATATATTTGATTCGCAGGGGCATACCTATCAAAATAATAATTAGATAAAGATGATGCTGTAGTTTTTGTATCTACAATAAATAATTGGTCATTAAGAGTTACAACTTTATCTATCCTACCTGAAAAACGATAGCCTGTATCTTCGAAAGGCAATTCAAATCTTACTTCAAGAGCAGGTTCCCCATTAGGAAGAGGCATAATCTTAGCTGTATCACTATAATAATGTTCATCAGCACGCCATACTACAGCACGGCACGCTGTTTCAAGATTCTTTTTAGTGTTATCACTATATTGAAGAGCTCCGTATTTAGTAATGAGAAGGTGAATTGCTTCATTTATAGCTTCATCTTTTTTGTTCCCTTTAAATCTATTAGTATCAAGAACTTCAAAGGCATCGTGAATAGCACTACCCCAAAGAGGATCAATAGATTCACTAGAAATTTTCCAGCCTTCAATAGTATTAAGTTTATAATATTGAGGGCATTTTAAAAACGCATCTAAACTAGAAGTATCCCAAATCTGTTGAACATTATCTACAAATTTAGCAAATGTATGTTCTTCTAAATTTAATTCAGTCATTCATATAATCCTCAAAAGTTATTGTTATATTATCTGTTATTACAGATATATTATGTTTTAATGAATCAAGTTTTGTACTTGTTTCTATAAAAAGATTGTTTAATTTATCTAAATTATTATTTAACTCTTTAATTTCTGACATTAATACTTTCTTTTTATGGTATTTAATACTTGCATCTTCATTTTTTTCTTGATCTAAAACATTATTTATATTTAAATTTTTCCATCTCTCTCTTTGCCATTCAATTAGATTAGCATCTTCTTCACAAATCTCATTCCATTTTTTAACCTTATCAGTCATTCATTAACTCTTTCCATGATATAGGATATAACTGTTCCATAAAAGAAGTAAACATTAATACAATTTCTTGTGTTTCTTTTTGAGTATTAGAATCAATTCTTAATTTACAAACTCTAGACCATGCAGCTAAAGATCCTGTCCAATACCATTCTGTATACATAGACTGAGGTAAAACCATTCTAGCCATTTCAGGTGCAATACCTTTACTTAACATATTTTCATAACACTGTTTTGCAAATATATGAGCTGGGCATATACTATATTCTATTACTTCATCGGATGAACCTTGCTTTATATTATCTGCTTTACCTCGCCATATTTCTGGTTCATAGAATTCAGGTTCATTATCTACATATCTACGAGATACTTCATTCCATACCATTCCTACTTGGTGTTTTCCTAATTGACGGGCTACAAAAATGGGGGCTTTGATACGGAAGGTTACTTGAGGGTGTCCAAAAGGAGTCCAATGACCATGTTTTGCAAGGTACCTAATTAATTTTTCATCCTTTGGTTTAAGATATTTTTTAATTTGATGTTCATCATCCTCATCTCGCCAATAATTCCAATCACTTTCTTTATTCATGGAAACTCTTGCAGCATTTACTACAGTTAAATCAGATCCCATATGATCTATTAAATTTACCTGCATAGAGGAAGTTGAATCAGTCATTAAGGACATCCATAGCAGAGGGGGGCACTTCATTCTTTTTAGCCGTCGAAGCGTCACCTGTTGCAACCTTTTTAGTAATTCGTTTTCCGGTAGATTCCGCCGATCTGACGTTAACTCGTTGCTCTCTTAGGTAAGTAACAATTTTATCAAGAGACTCTTTATCTTCTGCAAGCTCTTCAAGATCACGATCAAAAAGGGATGTAACTTCTACAATTTCAGTTGGATTAATTTTTTCAGTCATATTATTCTCCTAGTTAGGGCCATGCTTTGTTGGAAATCTTTCACCCCCAATTACATTACCCCATTGAGCGGTACTATACGTTATACCAATGAGTTCTAGTAATGTTTGTTGAGGGCCTACTTCATTAAATAATGTTTTTGTTCCTGATTCTATTAAAGATAATGCAATAACTTCAGTAGGAAGAGAAGGATAATCGTAAATTAATTCTTTTAATCTAAAATTTAATTCTACTAAATCATCCCTATCAAATTGTTGTTCATCTTCTCTAAAAAATTTAAATGTTTTTGACATAATTTTAAAATGGCATAAAACAGGAAACGAATAATGATAAAATGACGAAAATTGCTAACCAATTATTTATCATTGGTCATACCTATCCTCATCATAATCAGTATCTTCTTCTTCTATTTCATCATAACGAAAGTTTTGATATTCTGAAATAGAATCTCGTAATAACTGACTTCTTTGAGAATCAATTACATCGCTATTAAGCTGTTCTCTACGGCTATCACCATGTCCAGGTAGAGATCCTCTAAATCCTGAAGGAGGTTCTGAGTTTTTATAAGCAGATGTAAATTCATTAGTTCTATAGTTAGGGATTTTATAATTTACTTTATTAGTATCAATCATAATAACTCTACGGCCAAGTCTAAAAACTTTAAAAGAAAGTCTTTCTGCCATACAACGAGCGTTCATATTTCTAGCTGTTTCGAAGGCTTTCCAAGGTCTACGTTTAAAAAAGTAAGCTGCTCCATATTCATGAGCATAAACACGAAATGTATCAAAATCTACATCACCTAATAGTTGATGAATAGTAGAAGGTAATCGTTTTAAAATTGATACTTTTTTATTTGTAAGTTTATTAGCTTTATGAGATTTCATTAATCTATTGTTTCTCCTGACGATATATCAATAATTTGATACCCATGATTAATAGAAGTATCAGCAATAGTAACTCCATAAGGAGGATTATTATTTCTTTTAAAAGTTAAGTAGGAATAAGAAAAATTATCATGCTGAACTTCAACTGCACTACGAAATCTACCTAAAGAAAGTTGTAATGATCTTGCTTTATTATCATCATTTGTTGGAATAAATACTCCACTTTCAGATTCTAAAGCAGAATCAAGAATATGTTTAATATCATTATGCCTATGCAAGGCGTAAGAGGAAGGATTGTATGGCATCTTTATATATCTCCAATGTAGTTCCCTCTAAATTAGGGGCTGTATTAATTTCAAAAACATATGCTGTATCTTTAGAACTACGATAGCCAATATCAACAGCACCGAAGTCTAAGCCTAGAGCTTTAATAGCTTTTTTTGATTCAAGATTTATAACAGAAGGGATAGGTTCAGAATATTCTGTAGCAAAAACAAAACCATTATCATGTGTTCTGATTTGCCAATTCACTTGATTATCATTAAAAGAATAACTACGTCGCTTTTCCTGTACTCTAATAACAATATCATCAAATACATGAACCCTATATTCCTTATCTCTAGGGATATATTTAGTATATAAAAGATGATTAGAAATACAATCGCCCGGAGAGTATAACATAATTCCTTCTCCAGCGCAACCTTTGATTGATGATCTTCCTACAATTTTACTTCCTTCATCAGACCAACTCTGTGCTTCTTCATTATCTAAAGTCCATTTAGGAATAGTTACTTTTTCATCTTCTGAATATACTGATTCTAATAAAGAAAATGTCAATCTTTTATCTACAGCAAATTCAACTGCGAGAGGATCATTAACAATATAAGAATTACTATACATATCAGAAGGAACTATAGTCGATCCCCAATTAATAATAACATCATCTTGACGATATTTAAATTGACTAGGGGTACGCCATCGAAGTCTTTTAATTTCTGTTGCCTGACTAAGAGCTTTTGCGCTATTTGAAAAGCGCGGACACCAAATTCTAGTTCTCATAAAATTTTACCATTCGATTAAATTGCCATAACAGCCCATTACAGCCCATATCACCCATATCACGAGGTTTGGCGACGGCGATGTTTTCTCTTCCCTTATATACAGAGATAAAAAAATAATAATAAATTATTATAAGAATAGAAAACTAGCAGAACTCTGCGATTTTTGGGAAAACGAGGCCCGAAAGCCTCGATTTCGTCGATAAGGGTGATATGGAGCGATATGGGGAAACATGAAAATTTACGATTTCACCGCTTCAAATTATACTGTGTCAGGTGGATTAGGGTTCCAATCTGCGTGATAAGGGATTTCTGATTGTGGAATAGGGGAATTTCCTTCTTCGGTAATAGGATTACCAAAAGCTACCATAGGATTTTTAAAATAAATAGCTCTCCGTGACCATGCCCAAAGCATATTATCAGCTTTTAAAACACAATAATCATGAGGAGATTCTCTATACCAAGCAGAGTTATTCCAATGTCCATTTTCTCTAACAGAACCAACATCACATTGGAAAAAAGATTGCTCTGTTCCTATGTCGAATTTTTTACCTGGTTTCCATCCATTATAAAAATATTCCTCTATGTTTCGAAGACTATTTCCAATAAGAGAATCCCATTTAAGGGTAGTATGTAAAGAAGTAATATTATTATCTACTTCTCCTGAAATAATAGTATTTACATCTGAAGTATCTTGATAATTAACTCCATCATAGAGAATTTCAACATTTTTTAAGCTAATTATTGAAAATGCGTCTTCTCTATCCCGAGGAGTACAAACAATGGGACGTTGACCTTCAGTTTCTAAGATTATATGTTGACGATTAGTATAAACTTTTACTTTTGTCATACAAGTTTTCCTTTTTCAGAATTTTTATCCATTAAAGCGGTAGCTTCATTTTGAGTTAATGCGGATGCAACACAGTTACCGTTAGCACTTGAAATTGTATAAGATAATGCTCTTCCGGTCATTGACCAAGGAGCAGGGTATTGATCCCCACTTTTAAGGGCGTAAATTCTTTTAGTTTCTCCGTCTTTTGTTATTACATCATCATCAAAAAGACTATTCATTGGATTACCTATAATTTCTAATCCAGTAATCAATCGAATCTTTTTTAAATTAGCATTTAATTTCTTTTCATTATCAAGTTCTTCTATAATAAAAAGATTATTTAAAGTATCATTGATGATATCGATCATATCATTTTCAAGTTCGGTGGTAGTGAGACAAATATTATTCACTTTTTCCCTCATAACTAAGTTCTTTAAGTACAGTACAAAATTCATCAGGATCTTCATAACAAAGCTCCATAAGTTCCGAATAAGAATGTTTAAGGTATTCATCCTTAAGTGTAGAGGAATAAGAAGGAATCTTATAAGTAGATGTGCCCCCCTTATTTTCCCAAAAGTTTTCAGAAAATACTTCCTTTTCCTTTATTGATTCCATTAAAGCCGTAGCTTCATTAATTTCCTGAGAAATTTCAATATCAGAATTGGATGGATCAAGATTTTCTTCAATAGTATCAGAAATATCTGATAATACTTCGCTTAAAGAAGGTAGACTTCTTATTCTATGAGCATATAATTTAGAATTATAGCTAGAATTAGGATAAGAGTCATAAGCATAACTATTATCATCATACCAAGAATTGTAGTTATTCACATTTTGATTAGAAGCAATCCCATTATGAATATTATAATTTTGGCCTTTATTTCTTCTAAGAGAATATTGATTTGAAAATTCTAAATCATCAGCTTTATCTGAATCTTTAAAATTTACATTAGTAAAAGTTTCAGTTTTACCATCAAGAATAGTTAATCTATCTGCTTCTGCAATATTCTCTAACATAGAATAGAAAGATTCTGATTCAAGTAGATCAGGATTACGTTCTAAAACTGGTTTTAAGATATATTCAACAAGATGCCAAGTATCAGATTTCTCGGAATCTATTATTGGAACTTCAAGTTGAGGCCCATTGTGCATTAGATAAGCATCTCGTCCATGCTCTTTCACATTTAGAATTTTAAATGGATGACAATTTGCTTTGTTTATATCTCCTAAAGTAGCAAGACGAAAATGTACTGCCATCGGAGATTTACTGTATTTATTATACACATCAATACAGTCTTGCTCTGATGCAGGAATAGTCCTGTGTACATGAATTTTTCCATTTCCAACAGGCATCATAATTCCAAAACCATCAGAATTATTAATATATGCAGAAGATATAAGGTCTTCTGATAGCCCAGCTCCAGTTCGATCAGTTACAATTAAACACATTAGACATTATCTCCTTCAGGTACTATCCTTGATTCATTAAAATGTAATATACTTGTAGAAGTATTTCTCCATGAATCTGGTGTAAGTCTTACATGACGATGAGCATGTCGATTATTTGTACCCCCAGATGAAGATTGAACTTCTTTTTGGATATTTTTTACAGAAAATCTTTCATCTAAACGACAAGGAGGAATCTTTTTATTGGTATATGATACGGAATGCCATCTTTCTTTCATAAAAGCATAAAGATGTTTAAATCTAGCTCTATTGCTTGGCTCACTCATCCAACGACAAAAGTTATGAAACAAAAGATGACGGAAACTCATTTCCTTACAAAATTCAATACAAGCCTGTGTAAATTCAATATATCGGAAAAGACCTACTTTTTTCAGATTACCTTTAAATAATCTAAATTCAATAGTTTCAGATTTTCCAACATTAACCCAAGAGTATTTAGTTCTTTCTTGATGTCCTAAATCTCCTTGAAGAGCGAATTTGTATAAATGAGGAGTTTGTAATTCACAATAAGTAGTTACTCCTCTACCTGCAATTTTCATAATCTCATCATAATTAGGCCTATAATTCATAAATTGAATTATTTTTCCAATTTGTAAAGGAGTAAGTGCTTTACGATCTACATGAACATGAACACCACAAGTATCTGTAGTAAAAGACTTGTAATAACGAGAAGACCCTTCAAAAAATTCTTCCCAAGGAGAAACCCCATTTTTTCCTGAGAAATGATATTCCATTGTAGCAGGAGCTGTAACAATTTCAAATCCGTCACAAAGACTACCATCACTTTTAAGAATTGCCCAATTTTTAACTTCTTCTGCTGTCTTAGCAGGAGCATTATAAGGAGCATCCCTTTTTTTCTCAACCTCTAATTCAACACCAAGTAAGGGAGCCCCAGAAGGAGGCAAATTTTCTTGATTTTTAGTACATAATTTATTAGGAAGATAATGAAGAGGATCAGCATCATAAGAATAGATTCCCTCATAAGAAGAATCCTGATATGTGTCTGTATCTCCATTAGCTACATAAGTATCTTCAGTATCATTCCAAGTGTAATCAGTATCACAACATGACTCACAAATAGCATCTTCATTGTAAGCATATCCTCCTCCATTATCGAAACTGAAGAAATCCCCACAATTACTACAACTTGAATAATCACAGATATGATCTTGAACGTAATCAGCAAATACATTCATATTAACACTAGCCAATTGATCTTCTTCATTAGAAGCAAGCTCAATTAAATATAGAATAGTATTATAGTATTCCTCAAAAATCTGATCTAAATTACGTCCTGGATCTCGGAATATCCTATTATAAAGATTGAATTTATCTCCATCAAACCATTGATAGTTTACTGAAGAGGAAGGAAGCCCATCTGCAGAAGTATGTAATTCACCCCTTAAAAGTGGGAGAGCTAAAGTATAGATTTTATTTTCTATATCAGTATCAGGAAGATCACTCATATAATTTAAGCATTGATCAATGCTATTAATTATTTTTCGGAACCTAATTATATTAATATAACTAGGCCAATTATAAGGATAAGTCCATTCAGAAGGAGTTTCAAGACTGCCACTAAGACGGTTTTGATAAGGATTAAAATCTTCTTCTATTCCAGGAGCAGGCCCTTGAATAACAGGCAAGAGTATATCCCGAATATAAACAGCTTTATCTGCCCCAATATCAGATGCAGTAAGGTATCTCATTGCGTACCTCCAAATCCCCAATTAAACTCAGGGTTATCTAAGTCTTCTAAATCAACCCCACTAATAACATCATGAGTAACTTCATTAGATATATCTTTAAAATCCTCTGATGATTTAGCTGTATGCTCTTCTTCAAAAAGAGTGGTATGAACGTCTTTAAAAGAATCAAATACCTTTAAAACAGAAGTACCTTCAACTAATCCCCAACGCTCAGTTACCCGAGTATTAGCGTCGGGGGAAAAGTACCGGGTGATTGTGCCCCCCTCTTTGAGGTAGGAAGACATTTCCTTAGAGCAATTAACCCAATTTCGAATAGCCATATCATAATATCTAAACATCATTTTCTCCTTTTGGATGTTTAATTTTGCGGGAATATATTTTCTTAGAGGGAACCATTCTTTTTCTGTAGAGCGGATTCTCACGTACTTTAAATGGCTCCCTCTTTTTCAGCATCACCCCCCTTTTAAAAACTAAGTTTGATTTTGATGCCATTACCGGAAACATTGGTTTTTGCTCTATTGGAGAGCATATTCCAAAGCTCTTCTTTATTTTTAAATTTCTGGCCGTTTTCTAACGTAGCGGATTCGAAACCTTTACTTTTGGCAGCATTACCAATAGCAAAACGAGCCTGAACATGAGCAGGAAGTGATTTAATTTTAATAGACATTAGCAATCTCCTTAATGTGAGTTGAATTGGTAGTGTATTCATTTAAATCTCTGATTTCGTTATTTAGTTTTAGAATATGAATATTCATATTCTCTTTAGCACTAGATAACATTGGAAAGCTTGTGGGGCTTATCCAGGCTTTAAGTCGATCGTTTACTTCATTTTTCATTAAGATACAATAAGTAAAAGAATACTTACCATTTCTAAAAGCCCCTCCAGAATTGAATTTAAAGGGAAGTGAGGCCATTATTTTTTAATTCTTTTTGAAGAGATTCAACAATTTGGTCAGTATGATTTTTTGCTGCAATCTCATTAGAAAATATTTCGTCAGATGACCAAATAAATGATGAGCCATTAGTAAAAGTAATTGTAACTTGAGGACGATAATCAGGATAAACTGCATTTTTATCGTAGTTAGTTTCTACTTTATATGGAAATATATTAATCATTAAAATCTCCTAACAGTTAAAAATAAAGATTGGCCAAAAATAAAATTAATTTACTTTTTTATTTTTACTTAGTCTAAGTTTAGATACTTTAAGGGTGTATTACTTCGTAAACTTAGAAACCAAGGTGTAAAGAGCGGGTATTAGGAAAGGAGATAACCAATACCCGCTCACCATTCTTAAATCTCAATTATTTATTGAGTAAAGAATGTCACTCATTACAATCTCAACCCGTAAGGTATCGAGAAGTTATTTCCGCACAAATAGCTTCCCAATTAGGGGAGCCTCGTAATGATTTACCACGTTTTCTACCGAACTTGCCCCAACCTTTATTGCTACTGGAGTGGAATCCAGAAGCAACAGAACCTCTTGGGAGAGACTCTACATGGACAATATTAGTACAAACGCGGCCTTCAGTTTGAATACTATCTTGAGACATTACCAAACCGGTCTTAACGTAATTTCCAAATTTCATTGTACGTACCCATTTCTCCATTTCCACATAGTAGCACTAGAAAACCCGGTCATTTTTTGGTTTCCTTTAAGTACAGACAATGCTTTATTAATATTGAGACGTGCAAGATATTGAATTAATTCAGGATTATGGATAGAGGCAAACATATATTGACAACATATGTCAATAACTCTTTTTAGCTTTTTTCGCCCAATCTCAGTATTATAACCCTTTCCTCCTCCAATTCGAAATTCAATTCTGTCAGGTCGAAGAGCAGTCATACTTCTATCATAGTCAAAATGCTTTAAAATACGTTTAGAAGTAGGTAGTCCTTCAGAACATCGAATATTTAGAAGAACTTCATCTAAGTGATGGTTACACCACATATTATGAAGTCCTCTATTGAGATAACGATGCATACCGGTAAGGGGCATAGCAAAACTAAGAGCTTTAAAAGGATTAAGCTCTTCATCTTTATTATGATATCCCCAATCTTCGTATTGAGCAGACGGTGCCCAAAAATCATACCAATTAGGAATTAAATCGGAATCTCTGAAAGAAACATTGATATGGCAAGAACTATCTTCTATTGTTTTGCCATTTTCACTAATAAAATCAGTGACTTTATTAAATGTTTCTATAGTCTTATCATAGACTAAAGGATGGGTCACTATTTCAGAAGAATAGTGATAACCATGTCGATCATCAACACCCCCATCTTCATAAATATGATCTACACCGGCACATTCCATTATGCGCTCTTCATCTATATACTCATCTTTATGAGTAAATTCCAACTCTAATCCAATAATAGCAGCGTTTCTAGCTTCTGCTAATGGAATACATTTCTCAATTGAAAGCTCTTTCATTTTTAAACTCCAAATTTTTGGGTTTCTTTGATTTGAGAGTACGGATCCCAAATTAAGGCGTCATCAAGAACTTTAACTTCTTTAGAAATTGAAACTCCATCGTAGTATGGTCGAAGATATGCGGATACATCTCCATATTCAGGATGTGTATGGAGCTTAGTTAATTCATAGTTATATTCAAGATCATCAATAGTGTCCCTATGTCCTTCAGGAACGTGATAGAGATCTCCGATAACTTGAAATCCTTTTGTATTCTCATTGACTTTCATTAATTGTGGGATTTCATTCCAAGGTAAAGAAGCTGTGAGAATATAGTCTTTTTCAGGAGTTATATAATTTCTCTCTAAAAGATGAGAAAATTTCATATAACCATTAAGGGGAAACCCATACTTCAAAGTACCATAAACAAGGATATTTGTCCCCATTTTAGAAGGGACAGAGATAAACCGAGGATCATCTTCATCAATATCTCGGAAGTATATAAATTCTTCATTTGTAAAGGGATGAGGAGTTTCATTCCCTCCTCGGCGAATAATAACATTTGGCAATGGTATTGAAGCTAGAGACCAATTCCAATCTCTCATAACGCCATTATTATATAGCCCAATGAGATTACCATCATTGTCATAGACATTAAGCATCTTCAGATTCTCCTTTAATTGCAGGTAGTGCGGTTCGAAGACAATTTGCAATATAGACTTCATCATCATGTCTTGAAGTAGCCATATTCATGAACACAGTAATTAAGAATCTTACTGTATAGTGTGGACCTTTATTTATATTAAGAGTTGTTAGATTGGTTTTAATTGCAGATTCAATTGCTTTAGCATATTTTTTATTCATAATTGAATTCCACAGATTAAGATACCGGAGATGAGGCCTAACACAAAACAAGTAATTTCTGTCATTAAACAGTGACCTCGCCATATTCATATTCCAATTTAGCTTTTTCTTTTTGCTCAGAAAGGGAGAGCTTAGTCTTTTTTCTAAGCCATGCTAACCGGAAATTATGCTCAACTTTTGGAATGTAAATGACTGCTTCTAGAGGATTTACATTATATGAAGCATATTGCGGCATTATATATCTCCTATAGTCCAACTGAATTAGGATATTGCCACTTAAAGAAAGCAGCGACATAAGCTGCATTTTTTAAGCCGATAAGATTTACAAGCCATATAGGAGCACGGAACATCTCATATCCTATACGAATTGGCTTCCAAGTCATAGCTGGTAGTCCGAAGCTATTCATGCTTTTATTAAGTTGGGTTTTCATAATGAGTCTCCTTTAATGCAGAAGTCATACACACAATCTTATGTGTATGATGCTGAATTAAATAGATTTTACAATAGAATTGAGTGTGGGACGCAATCGCCATCCCACACTCTATTCCAGAGCCGAAATCACGGAAACAAACTGGTCAAGTGATCCGAGAGGCGCTTTCCCATTCTTCGGTTCATCTCTAGTCTATCTTACCTTCCCCGCAGATCCCTCAGTGAGGGCACTTGCCATAGCGGGGTAGGATACGGTCTAGAGACTTGCCTTCTTGGGGGCTCGTCTGCCAACTCCAATCTACGTCTTACTCACCTTCTTGCTTTAAGGTTTTTCATTCCGTTGCCTTCTCTCCCTACTGGGAGCTTCGAAGTCTGAGATGCTGCCCTGCACCGTAGATACTTCGCCGTGGGAAGGCTGTTTTGTAGCTTCTACTTAAGCCTTGATTTAACTCTCATTAGCTTCAGCTACCTCTCTTATCTCCAGAGTGGAGAAAATTCGATTGCGCCAATTTTCTCAAATTTTCGGCGCGGCGTCAAGAAAAAAATTTTTTCGGCAAAATTCCCCTGCTCAGAAGAGATACAAATGGGGGGCGCGAAAATTTTTTCGAAAAGTGTTGCAAAAATGTCACGGTCGCCCAGCTCAAAATCAGAGGATTGTGGGATCTGCGAAGGAAGTTATCCCGATTGACAGTTTACGGTTTTATTGATATAATGGAGTACTTTAGATTAATGAGGCGAGAGGTCAGTTTACTCATGAATCGGCTAGAACGATCTAATAAATCTTT
>Ga0208299_1001779_pt1 | contig 15403 bp, 3 predicted proteins | sample 15_taG_FD_184089 | JGI IMG/M metagenome (GOLD analysis project Ga0208299, IMG submission 184089) | Marine viral communities from the Subarctic Pacific Ocean - 15_ETSP_OMZ_AT15312 metaG (SPAdes) (version 2) | ecosystem: Environmental > Aquatic > Marine > Oceanic | place: Pacific Ocean | collected...
TCTGTGTTTTTATTAACTCTAACTACTAAACCAGAATCTGGATCAAGTAGTTTAATCATTAACTTATCAATCTTTTTATTTAGCTCTTTAATATCCTTTCTCAGCATTTCTATATCTTTTTGCATTAGCGCTACTTCTTGATTGCATAATTTGCATTCTGGGGGTGTTGTTACTATCATTGTTATATAATCACTTATTTATTCGAGTTTGTAAATTTAACGAGCGGTTTTATTATCTAATAAAGATGTTTCATTATTAGTATGCAAATGTCCTTAATTTTGAATCACTCATTTTCTTTCTTTTTGAAGATTTCTTTCGTTTTGTTTTTTTACTGTCTTTAATTCCAATATTCCACTTACTCCAACCCAAGAGCATAGCTATTCGTTGCCATGCTTCGTTTTCTTTATTAGTCGCTTCACGAAGGTTGTTAACCTTTGTTTGCATTCTTGCTAAAGGTATATTCGTAATAGACTGAGTAGTTAAAAAGGCAGATTCCCACAAAGGATTATCTAAATTATACAGCGGTATTTGATCTATAGCATCTTCGTTCCAATTAATAGTTTTTTGAGCCATTTGCATGTGTCTCGCTTTAATACCTATTGGTGGTGATAAATTTAACATTTCCATTAAAACAGCATATTCGTCTTTCTGCCATCTAGGTTTGTTTTGCTGTTCAGCAAACTTTATCAACATGTTTTTTACAGTTGATGCAACCGCTCCCCCAACACCCATTCCTCTTAATAAACTATCTAAAGAACCGTTCATAACTCTTTCTCGTTTTTTATCAAAAAACTCTTCATCATCCTCATCGTCTCCAAACATCATAGCAAATAAAGCTGTTTGTAAACTATAGAATATTAGGTTTTGAACAGCGCCATAATATACTATTTTAGATACATTTGTTTTAGTATCACCCCTACCATTAGCCAAATCTAATACAGCTTTCTTCATTAATCTAGCGTATTGCATTGGAGTATTTTGAAAAGCTAATATTAATCTACCTAAGACAGATGCTTGTTGTTGTGAAATCATGTCAGGTCTAGCCGACTGTTGCGTTTCTTCTGCTATAACTTGGAAATCTTCAAAAGCTTTTTTCTTAGCATCATTTTCATCCATCCCCTGAACTAAATAAGTGTTTAATCTATTCCTGTAGAATGTAGCACCACCAGTTGCAATAGCAAAACTATCCATCATTTGTGTAGGTAAAAATCCTTTTTGTAATAACCAGTTTAAAGCTGATCGATAAGGTTTTTTAGAATTACTAACATAATTAGCTATTTCGTTAGCATTAACATCAATGTTTAATCCAGCTCTTCTTTGCTTTAACATATCAGAATTAAATATCATTGCAAAATCAGCCCAAAATTGTTTTTGATTTGAAAAAGCTTTAGCAGCGTTTATTATATTATTATCTGACCAATTTATAAAGTTTACTGTAGATAAAGATTGTAACACGGCGGATCTAGTGTTAAAATGCATTGTAACACCAATAGAACCATTTATCCAATTCATAAATCTATTAACTAATCTATTGCTTCCAAAACTTCTATTAGTACCATTTTTAATTCTATAAAGCATATCTTCTAAAGCCTCTCTAAAATTACGACCATATATAGCTTCTATCTTATTTAAATTTTCTTTAGAAAATACTATATCTGCGTTTTCTATAAACTCTTGAAAAAATACTTGTCTATTGATTGTGCTAGTTGCATTCATTAAATCAACCCTAATATCTTCAACCATCCAATCATCACTAGGTTTTATATATCCTTCTTTTTGTTTTGATAAAATACCTAAAGCATCAGCATAAGCTTTTAATTCAGAATCACTTTCTATTAATTCTACCAACTCATTTTTATCTGATTCTGATAATCCTGGAATATAAAAGTCAGCTTTATTCCACAAGTATACTCTTATAGCATCACCATTAGTAAACTCTGTGCCACCAATTTTTTTATATAGTTTTTTTCGTACATCTTCAAATTCTTTTCCAAGTTGTTTGTAATCATTTGCTATAGCTTGTTTAGCTGAATTTAACTCTTGATAAGCTCTATTTAATGGTTTTAATAAAACCCTTTTAAACCATTTAAATTGTCTTTCTCCATGAGCTCCTTTACCTAAAAAATGATATATTAAACCTACAAAATCTTCAGCTGATGGTGGGATAAAGAATGCGTATTTACCTTTATCTTCACCTCTCTTTCTAGCTTTAGCTCTAGAAAATCTTTTTTCTGCCCCTACGTTAGAGGTTTCTTCTAATATTATATTAAACTCGTTATCGTAATTAATACTCATACTAGACTTGGCTTGCTGAGTAGGTGATTTAACATCAGATTGGTTTAATATATTTTTAACAGCAGGTATATTTCTTATTGATTCAGTTGTTTTTATTTTACGTTTAAAAGCTTTTGGGTTTATTAATTCAAAATCAAGTTGCGTTCCACTACCATACTCATATATATCAGTTTTCCAACCTAGTTTTTTACCTAGTCTATCCATTAAAACGGTATAAACTCTAGTTCTACTTTTATCTTTAGTTAAAGCGCTAAAACCAATTGTTTCTATATTAGGTTTTTGTTTTACCACGTCTAACAATCCATTATAAACAGTACTTAAAACTTTAAACTGATTACCAGTACCGGTCATTTCTTGGGTTAAACCTTTTTCTGTAACTAAATCAAATTCTAACTCATAGTTAGTATCGTTTAAATCTGTAGGGTATAATGTTATTTTATAGTTATTACCATCTATATCAAAGTTAGTAGTCATATAACCGATACTATCTTTCTTCCATTTTAAATCTTGTTTGAAATTAATTGATAAACTACCTTTACTAAACTTAACTTTAGCTTGTTGAATTTTTCTTTTAACATCTAATTGACTTAACACATTATCTACAGCTTGCACGTTTTGTAGCGCGTCATCTGCAAAGTAAAAATCATTATATCCTTCCCCAACTTTTTCAGCTACCCACAATGCTTTAGCTTCTGCTGTAGAATTACCTAAAGTAGATATATTTTTCATAGGTATATTTAATCCATTAGCTCTTAAGAAATCAAATATAGCTTTTTGAGCAGCTTGTGGTCTTGCTGTTAGTATAAACATATTTTTAGAACCAAATTTCTTTTGTAACTTTAACGCTTTATTAAATAATGGCGCTAATTTCCCTTTAACAATTTTATTAAATTCTGTAAAATCAAATGTGTATCCTTTTGCTAATAAATCTTGATATGTACTAGCATATTCTTCAGCGTTTAAAGTACCTGTTGTTCCATCTGGAGCTGTATATCTAACCAACGACTCAGTTGTAGCTAGTGTATCATCAAAATCTAAAATAGTAATACCTTTAGGATTACCATTATAGTTGATAGATCTAGCATATTGCATACTACCACTTACTTTTTTATCTACTTCAGTTTCGTCATTAGACTTCATGAAAGTTTTTGAAACCCTATGATGATCTTCTCCAAATACAATACCATCTCTACCGTTTATCACGTCATCAATTAATCTAATAGGTCCTACTCTAGAATCTCCCATATTACCTCTACTAAACAATCTATAAACCCAACCATGTTCTTTTCCACTTTCATATCCAAATCCCATACTAGTTGGATCTAACGTATTGTCAAAAGGTATTGTTATAAGATTTACTTTGTAATCAATAAAAGGTATACTCATTAAATCATCCCATTTTGTTTCGTCTTTTTCTGTTTGTACAATTTGAATCAACTCTTGTATTAAAAAACTATGAGGTTTACCATGTTCGTATCTAACGTTCATTATATATTTACCACCCTTAGTTTTATATTTACCACCTATATACTTTCCAGTCTTCACGTCAAACAAACCATCTTGTACACCTACAAGTTCAGCTGCTCTTCTTGAAGCACTATCCATACTGCTACCAAAAGTTAGCATATGCATCGCAAAATCTAACTTATTAAAGTTATCGTTTGGATCACTTAATCTTTTAAAATAATGTTGGATTTGTTTAATAGTAATTTTTTCTGCTTCTTTAGATTCTTTCTTTCTTCTTTTTTGACTATATTTTTTTCCTTTTTTAGATTTGTTCCCCATTTCTTTTAAAACTTCTTTTTTCTTTTGTGTTTCTAAAGAAATATCAGATTTAATTGTACCGCTATCTGTGACTTCTATCTGTAAATCAGGATGTAAAAAATTGTTTACCCACAAAGAAAAATCGAAAGTGTTATTAAAAAATTGCATTCTTTGATCTCCTTCAGGTTCTCCTACTTTTTTATCACTCTTAGATCTGGAAATCTCAGCAACTTCATTTCCATTTTCATCTTGTAATGTTTTTACAATAAATGATATTTCTACTATGTCACCGTTTTCATCTAATACTGATTCTACCTCTCTTCTTAAAACTACTTTATAATGTAAATCTGTTCCAGGTATAAAACCAAAAGAATTATTACTAACTTTTGACGCTGAAGCATGTTGTTCTCGCAATAGTCTTATTTGCAACTGTGCTTTTTCTTTTGATATTTTACCAGCTAGGTAATCTTTATTCAATTGAACAATAAACTCACCAACATGATTTCTACCTCTTACCACCTGTTTAATAGTAAACGCATCGTCTATTTTCATATCCTCATGCATTCCAAGAAACCTCATCATATGACTTTCATAATCATCATGTCTAGGTAGTTCTTTTGAAATATACTCAAACAATGCTTGTTCTCTAGTTAATCCTCGTTGCTTGTTAAATTTATCAAAAGAATACCCTGCTTCTTTAAATTTTCTTTTAATTTCTAAATATTTAAATAACACACCGGTTTTACCTACCGCGTCTTTAGCAAATTTTCTTGCGTCTTCCTTACTCAACGCACCGTCAAAAGTATTAATAAATATATCAACTACATTTTTATATGTCCAATCACCATTTACTTTTTCTAAAGCGTTTGCTAAAGCGGGTAACCTTTGGTTTATTATTTCTTTATTTTGTTTATAAATTATCGATTTAGAATAATTAGCATTAGTTAAACCATCTTGTATAGAGTTTTTAATTTTAACGTCCATATCACCACTAGCTTCTAAGCTTTGATTTAAACTTTGAAGACTCATGTTTCTGTCTGTCATAGAGGCTATAGCTAATAATTTTGTACCTGTATTTCTATCAATAGTAAACGTCCATTTACCTTTTATCCTTTCAACCCCGATAAATTTTAATAAGTCAATCGAACTTAAATTAGGTTTTTTATATTGTGGATAATTATTACCTATTCTTTTAGAACTTTTGGTATAACCGAATTTCAACAACACGTTAGGCATTCCAGAAGATTTAAAAGCAGCAGTATGTCCTTCGTTAAACACAGTAGACATTATAACATCAATATGCTTGAGCACCGCTCTTTGTGCCGCTCTTACTTCATTACTTCCCCATCTTTTACTTTCATCTTTTCTTAAGTTAGCTAACCATTTTTTACTTCTTGGATTTAGTTTATCTTCATCTATTCCAAATAATCTAGATACAAATTTATATAATAAGTTAGGCGCTTGTTTAACAGTTATTTTACCTGTGTCTAAATCTACATCTAAATTAGCCATACCTTTAGATTCTAAATCAGCGGTAAGTTCTGCAATTTCATTCGCTGTCTTTTCATCATGTTGTTCTGCAAGCTTTTCTTGTAATATTCGTAGCTTTTTTAGTTGTTTTAAACCTTTATTGATATGAGGTTTAGTTTTATCTTTAATACCAAATCTTTCCGCAGTATCAACTATAGGACCAGTTTGTATATCATCAGGTGTTGTATCATCATCAATAGTTATCTCTGCCGCAGCGTCTAAACTAACAGCTCCTTCAATAGCACCAACTTTTTCAGCTTCTAATATATCTCCATATCTTCTTGGTAAAATTGTATTCATGTATTGCCCAAACTCATTAACAGACGCATCATACGTTCCTGCTAACTTAGTTAATTGCTCATAAAAACCAGACACGAATTGATCATATGTAACTCGTTTCCCTTTTTCCAACCCCATTATTTTAGGGTTATTAGCTGCAAATTTTGCAAGGGCTACAGCTGCTGGTAAATTATTTTCTATAAGTTGATTTTGTAAATCTTCAGAAGCAACTATCTTATCACCTCTTTTTAAACCTTCATCTAATATTAATCGTCTTATTCTAGCGTTCTCCTCTACTATAGCTTTTGTTTTTTCAGATAATCCTAAATCTTTTTCTAATTGTTTATCTCTATATATATTAGCTCTACCCTTATGTTTTATAGACATAGCACCTAAAACTCTTCTTGGATCCCAAGCATCTACACCATATTTAAACATCATTATTTTTTCTAGTTGAGTTGCATCCTTTATAGTACTTTTACTTGCTCCAAATAAATTTTTTCCAAAATACTTTGTACGATTCGTTTTTCCCGTATCCATAATCGTTTGCATACCTCTACTAAAATTTGTTCTATCACTAAGAACCTCGTGGTTATAGTCTTTTAAGAAGTTTATCAATCCATTAACACCTGTAATTTGAAAATTTAAACCAACTTCTCTAAGTAATCTTCTAATACTATCACCGATTTTGTTAATAAAGTTTGATTCTACTTTAATATTCCCTTGAGCTAAAGCCTCAACAAATATATTAAATAATTCGTCTGGCGCCATGTCATTTATTTCCTTCTCAAACATGTACTGATCATATTTACCTCTTTGGTTTGGATCTTCCAATGGATCTGCTTCACCTCTTTTTGCTGCTGCTAAACTTATTCCTTGTGTAATATAACCAAATATATCTCCATATTTTCGACCTTTATTATTACGCAAATCGTTTATAAGTTCCTCTCTTAATAAAAATGATAAACCTTTCACTGAATTATGTGAAATCTTTATAGCTTTATATAATACAGCGTGTAAAAATTCATGTAATAATACAGCTTCGTTATTATTTTCCTTTGCTACTTTTTCATTTGTAATTATATGATGTCTACCATTTATATCATCATAGAGAATAAATCCTGGACTATCTTGTTTTACATCTAATTGTTTTGGTGTATATTTTCGATTTTCTAATTGTGTCGCTTCAATTCTTCCTTCTTCTGTGGTGGTATCTAAAGCAGCTATTTTTTTGTCCAACTCTTCGTTCCAATCCCTTCTTCTCATCATTTCTACTTGTACAGCTTCTGCATATTTTTCTGGATCCGCATAAGGAATATTAAATAATTTTACTCCAACTTTACCAGCTAACGCTGTAACGTTTTTAAGAAGTGTTTTATATAAATTATCATGATATTTTTTAATTCCATGCTCTTTAATCTGTTCGTCAAGTTTCTCAATTTCTTCATCAATTTTAGTGTTTTCTTCGGTATTAAACACTTTATCTTGATTTTTGTTTAAATCTTGTTTTCGTTTTAACAATTTTTCTTTTTGTACAAGAAGATCGATTTGAGTATCCGTAACGTGTTTAGGTGACGCTTGCATAACTTTGTGTAAAGTAGTTGCATCATCTATATTTTTGTTTATAAGTTTTAATTGATTCTCTAGTTGTTTTTTCCTAATTTTTTGTTTACCAGATAAACGAGTATCATTGCTTAAAAATAAATTATTTATACTATTTAATTCTGCAATTATAATTTTCTTTTCTTGATTTCCATTTCGTATAACTTTTAAAGAATTGTTACGCATATAGCCATAAACAGTTTGTCGAAGATTTCTTCTTGTTCTAATAGCACTAGCACCACCTAACGGTAATGTTAGTATAGTTGTACCACTAAGAACTTCTGCTTGCATATGAACGTCTGCAATTTCCCAAGAGTGATTAGCTATAAACCCTGATTTAACAACGTCTTGAAGAAATACGTCTGTTTGCTCTTCAATATGTTCTTTTAAAAAGTTTTTCCCAGCTTGTTTTAAAGCATATTCAGTTATTTCTCTTCTTCCAATCTTATCAACCGTCCGTCCTGTTGATTTCAATCCTATTCTTAACTTTTTCAATATAGCTTTTCCACTAAGGGTACTTATCCAATTATAATCTGGCATAATTGATTGACTAAGACCAGTTGCTAATGATAGAAAATTTCCATAAGCAAAAGCAGCTCCTCTATCTAATCCCCTAGCTCTTCCATCAGCTATATTATCAAGAAGAGTCATTTTATGATTAACTCTTATCATATTCATAGTACCCATCATTCTTTCACCGCTAACCCAAGATTTACTCAATGAAGATGTTATTTTTTTACCTAATTCTTTTTGTCCTAGTAAATTAAGCGATTTGTTTATACCATGTTTTCCAGATACTAAAGTACTTTTAAGGGCTTTAGATTTAGCTCCAACACCTTTGTAAGCAGACATAATATTTAATGTATACGGTAAGAGCCTAGCAAAAGTTTTACTAACACTATAAGGATTGTAATCACCGCGCGCTAGTGTTTCTATTATTTGTCCACCCCATTGAATTGCCCCATTTTCATGTTTAAACGTTGGTTTGAAGTCCCAATCAAGAATTTCACCTTTTGGATCAGTTGATGATGGTAAAAAATCTTTACCAGATATACCTAATATTAGATCAAAAAGCATACCCACATTTGAATAACCTTCGCTAAACTCACCTTTATCACTAGGTGCAAATTCATAAAGATCTTTTTCCCATCCAAATATTTCGTTTGTAATATCCGCAACATATGCGCCAGCAAAAGCAAAACCAACGCCTCTTTTTATTATTTTACTTGATCCAGCCCTTATAAGAGCTTTTAAACGTATATATTCTTCTGCAAACGTACTAGCCACATCTACTCCCCACCCACCTTTAGTTCTAGTTAGTTCATTCCAATCTTTATTAACTTGCGTTTGTTTAAATGCAGGTTCAAATTTTTGATCTATAGCATTCCATAGTAAAGCACTAAAAACGTCTTCTTGTCTTTGTTTTAAGTTTTTAATATCTCTATTATAGTTATCTCTTTGAGTTTGTAATTTACCATGAAGAATTCTTAACCCCACTCTTTCTTTTTCTACCTCAACGAGAGAATCATTTATATTTTTCCAACTAATTTGATCAATTTTATCCCATCCACTTTGGGATACAGAAGATTGATATTCATATTCACCACTGCTAGCTTGTATAAACTTTCCATACTTTTCTTTTATTCTATCGATTTCTTCTTGCTTTCTTTTTTGGTCATCTGTCCAAAGACCATGCCTATCCATAAATTTACCTGCATTAACTTCATATGCATCTCCTCGTATTTTTAATTTTTCATAAGCTTTATTAATTATAGCTGTTTGCGTATTTAAAATATCCATTTTAGCAGCATTTATTATAGCTTGCTTATCTTCTGGTTTCATCAACGTTATAAACTTCTTGAGACTTACGTCGTGTGTTGCGTATTTATTTATCTTTTCATTATCTATCCTATTAAGGATATTATGCTTCATTTGTTTATTGAATTCTCCAAAGTTTATAGTTTCTGGTATTCCTAAACCAAAAATATCTGACGTTGCATCTCCTGCCTCATTATAATAAGTAGATATAAGATAATTATATGCTTTATCTATTCTCTTTCTTTCATGTTGCATATACTTATATTCTGGCGATTTAAATTGATCACTAGTCAAATGGTAAATTTGATCACTATTAAGAAATCCTAATCCACCCTCATCCTTAGATCTAGAAGCAATTTTTAACCAATCATCTTTTGTCGCTACTACATTACCGTTATTATCAGTAACAACATCGTTTTCATCGATATTAAAATGTTCAGGGTTTCGTGTCGCTAATGTTTTTATAGTATTTTTATCAACACGAACGTCTTCTTCATCTAATAATTCACCATATTCATTATATTTGTTACCTGACAATTGTAATTCACGCACTCTATCTTCTTCTTCCTTTTTTGCGGCTGCCGCTTGTTCAGTAGAGTATGTTGTTGGATTTATTATTCTTCCCCTTGGTTCTGTTTGTCCATAGGTCTCAGCTATCATTCTAGTTACCTCTTGCTCTTCTCGCCCAACTCTACTTTGAACATCTTCTTCACGAGAATAAATATCAACATCAGCTGCGGGTTCTTGTTCTGATTCTATTAAACCAATTTCAGGAGTTCCCGAAGGAGCTGTACTTACAGTAGGAGTAGTACCACCTACAACCAACTCTCGCCCTGTTAAATCTACAAAATCATCTTCAACTTTTAGTGATTTAGTTATATTACTTGTAACATTAGCTAGTGCTTTGTCAATATTACCTATAACAAAATCTAATATATTTTCTCCCTCATTAAGATTAAATATATTTTGTTTTTTACCATCAATTATTTTACTATTTTTGTTGATTTCAACTTGTTGATTTATCTCGTCATTATTTAATTCACCGTCTATAATAATTTCTTCTGTATCTACACCTTTGCTTTCAAGTTTTTTATAATATTCTCTTCTAGCTTTCATATATTCTCTAGAAGTAGAAAAATCCTTCATTTCAGGTTTTACTAACTCTTCTTCAGTTGTTCCCTCAACAACGTCAGTTGTTTCTCTTGTAGTGTCAGTTGGTGTTTCTATAATATCGACCTGTTTTTCAGATTTTAACGCAGGAACATTTATTGTCTGTATATTTCCTTGAGGATCTAAAACTTTAATATCAATCGTTTCAGGTTCTTTTACAACAGGTATATTTTCTATATCTTTATCTTCTATAGATTTTACCATTTCACCTGTAATATCAGGTTGTCCTGCTGTTATTTCCATTTTTTCAACTATCTCTTCTTCATCTACTATTTCTTTTTTACCTGTTATTAAATCTTCTTTTTCTTTTTTTTGTTTTTCTTCTAAAAGTTTTGTTTGTTTTTTAGAATATTCGTCAAGTATTCTTTGTTCTTCTTCTTTTTCTGCTTTTGCTATTGCTATAGAATCAATTCTTTCTTGTTCTTCTCTTGTAATTCTTTCTGCTTCAGTTTCGATTTTATCTTCTACTGAATCCTCACCGATAGAAAGTTCAACTTCGTCTCCTTTCTCTTCTTCTTGACGTTGCCTTAGCTTATCTAATTTATTAAATTCACGACTATAATCAATTTTAATATCGCTTGGATCAAAATCTTTAGTTTTTATATCTTTTACTTCTGCTTCCTTCTCTTTTATTTTTTCTAAAGCTTCAATGCTAGGTATTCGAGGTATAAATTCTTTTTCCTTTACGGGTTTGTATAATGTAGGGTTTGTAATAACATTTTGATTGTACATTTTTACAGAATCCGTAGCGGCAACAGAATATTTTGGCCAATTAATTGTCCAATCTCTATCGGGATTTATTACATTTTCACCCAACGACTGGGCTGTTGAATCATTAAGAGATTTAGCATTCCAGTTTGACGGGTTATTTTTTTTAAAGTATTGAAGAGTTACTCTCATACCAAATTCATCATCATTAGCCACTTTAAACATAAATTCTTTTAAAGTTCCCTTAAACTCTTCTTCTTTCATAATCTGCTTCATCTGCTCTCTTCTCTTATCTCCACCAGCGGCAGTAGCTAAAGTAAGTTGAAGAGGACCAAATCCACCCGCAACCTTATTAATATCTCCTTCATACATAGCACCTAACTTTTGCATATTTGTTAAGTTGGCATACCCTTTACCTTTTTCCGTTATAGTACCATCTTTTTTAGTATAACCTAATTTAACCATATACTTTCGCATAGTACTTACGCCATGCACGAATTTACCAACTTTAGTTGGGGGTTTTTCAGGATTATTTTTATTCCACGCAGCGGCAGAACTTTTAGTATGTTTTCGATACATTTTCTCGATAGACCAAGCCCCTTCTATAGTATCTCTACCTCCTCCAGTTTCGAGTTCAACATTACCCATTATAGCGGCTATTCCAGAATCAGATATTCCTGGAAACTCCTCTTTAATCACTTTTATAAGTATGTTTTTATCTTGTATACCTGGAGCATGCGCTTGTTTTATATCTTCCATGTATTATTTTTTTAACTGTAGATCTACTAGCTGTGGTGGATATTGTTCAGAATATTCACCTCCAACTTGTACCATGTATTTTCCAGAAGCTTTGTTGTAACTAATAATTTTTAGTTTATGAGTTGAAATTTCTTCACTTACGCCTTCTGAGTTTTTCACCGTAAACTTTTCATATTGGCCACCTGCTAACACCCCTTTACCATATCCAAAATCTTGTTTCACTCTATTTTCTGGATAAAGATCGTATTGCTCATGTCTAAAATCTTTCCAATTTTGATCATCTATACTTGTACCCAAACCTTTGATTTTAACACTATCACCAAGGGTAGTTTCTTCTCCAACTAAAAGTGCTGTTAAACGTTTATATTCATTTTTATTACTTATACCGTTACCACTAAAATCAAATCTTTCCTTATCATCACCTTCTCCAACTACTAATTTACCTTCTTTTACCTTAAACTTAATACCTGGAAATTTAGATTGAAGATTTGGTAAAGCTTTTGTTAAATTGTTATCTATAGTTATGTCTCGAGTTAGTGGATCATCAGTTGTTGTTACTCCACTTTCAATAAAACTTTCAGGAAAAGCAACATTAAGTTTTGTTTTATTATACGTTATTCGTTTTTGAGTTTGCATATCGCTTGCGCTATCAAAAATACGCGTAATGCTCTGATCACCCTTCTCGCCTTGAGAATCAAAATACACACCTTTATTAGTAAAATGGTCTTTTTGCTTCGCTTTATAAGCATCTAAAGTAACTACACCCATAAATTTAGCGTATTTATCTTTTATCCAATCCGCTCTTGTATCAGGGTTTGAATCACCTTGTTTATCTGTACCTCGTATCCAAACTTCTAACATACGCTCTTTCGTTTCTGGAGGCAATGCATTCCATTCACTATGTATTAGATCATCATTTTCATCATACATTGGCGTCCATTCTAGTTCGCCATCTCTTTCACCCTCAACATCACCTATTGGTGGAATTATCCTACCTTCACTATCTTTCTTTTTATCATATTTTTCAATTTCTTCTTTTGTAAGACCTATTTTTTTTAAATCCCATTTTATAGGATTACCATCCTCATCTTTATATAAATTAGGATGTTTTTCTAAATTTGCCCCACCCATAAATACACTAGCAAAAGAATTATCAATATTATCATTACTAAAATCACCAAAAGCAATATCTTGTATTGCAGCACCAGTTAAGTTAGCGTTATCAGCTGCAAAAACATTTTTCCATTCTGCTTCGTAACTTTCAACTGTTGGATTCTTGTTTAAATCTTTAGATTCTGTTTTACTTACAATATTAGTACCCCAAACATTTAAGAGATTTTTCTTGTTAACCATATCTTCTCCTTGAAACATAGTGGTTCCATTAAATATTTTATATTTTTTATTATTGTAAGCACCTCCTACCTTAACGTCCATAGCTAACCATTTGTTATAATCTTTTACACTTTTATCGTAAACTGCAAGCGCTTTTAAACCCTTCGCGTCAATTTTTCCTTTTTCTTTTAAATCTTTTAAAGCTTTTATTCCTTTTGTAAGTTCTGGTTTCTCACCGCCCGGTCTAGGCACAGCCATATTAAGCGTATATTTACCATCGCTATTTAATGTTTTAAAATATTGTAATCCAGAACCGTCTTGCATCTTTTTCCAATAAAATTTATCTTTTTCACTACGACCAGGTCCAGGTTTGTTTTTCTTATCTCTCGTGTAGTTTATAAGACCTTGCATATTATCTATTTGTTTTGTCATATCTTCACTACCTTCTAAAATATTTTGTTGTTGTGATTTAGAATGAAAATCACTACCTTTAATTCCAGCATAATTTGTTGTAGCATTACTATATTCTTCGTGAGCAAAATCTCGTAATGATTCGTCTAAATTACTACTTGGAACACTAAATTTTGCATCAATTTGCTTTTGTAGTTTTGCATTTTGTTTTTGTACCGCGGCTTTTTGTGCGCTAATAGAATCTAAAGCTACACCAATAGCAGATCCCATCATTAAATTTTTGTCTATATGTTGTCCTGCCTCAGCTCCAGCTGTTGCTTTAATTAAACCTATGTCGGCTTTGCCAAATCCTGCCATTTTATTTTGTTTTTATTTATTTACTATGAATTGCCTAATCCAACCAATTTCATTACATCATCTTTATCAGGCACTCCTTGAGCAGCAGTACTTAATCCTTGAGCCATCATTTGTTGTCCTTGCATAATAGCTTGTTGGGCTCCTTGTACGCTTTGTGCATCCATTCCTAACAATGTAGCTTGTTTACTTTGTTCCATTTGCATTGATGTTAATTTTCCTTGCGCTTCTAATTGTTGTAATTTAGAACCTTCACCAGCTTCTAATTCTTGTAATCTTCCAGCTTGCTGTGCTGCCATTAATTTATTTTTAGCCTCTTGCTGTCCTATAGAAGCAGACGCTTTTTGAGCTTGTGTCATACCTTGATTAGCCATAGCCTGCGCAAGACCGGCTATACCACTTCCTCCAGCGGCACCACGTAGTCCTTGCATTATATTTGCTTGTTGTTGTTGAAACATTTGCTTTTCAAATTGAGCTTGTTGTGTATTAACAGTAAGATCTTCAAAGGTATTTTCTAATCCAGTATATTTATTTTCTAAACCTGCAAATACATTACTTGTATCTAAATCTCTATAAATATCTTTTTGAGCATCATACTGAGCTCTAGCATCGTTTAAGGCGTTTTTTCTTTTACCGCCCCAATCATATCCCATAGCCGCTTGGGCTAATCCACCTAAAGTTTCTATCATAATATTGTTTTTATCTATTTATAATTACAGTTTTTACTGTTTTTTTACTTTACGATGTAGAGAGGAACTTTCCAACATCGAAATACAATGTAAAGTTAGTATCATCTACGTTTACAAACTCTATATTACCTGTTATTGTTGCTACTCTACTAGTGTTTCCAACTGTTAATGTAATACCACTTTCTAATACTTGCGCCACGCCAATAGTCCAATCGCCAGCTCCATCAGTTCCTCCACCAGACGTTATTACAGGATTTGCTACAGACGCATCTATACCAATACCATTAATAGTAGATACATTGTTAATAACACCCTCTCTATCTGCAACTGGTATCGTTGTATCAGCAGAATCTGATGTTACAGTTGTTGTAGGTGCAGTTAATTCTACTTTTAAATCTGTTAATTTTATTGTAGTATCGTGTATTGACTTAATAGCATCTGGACCGTAAGCATAAAAGAAAGTATCTTGAGCAGCTAAAGCGTTTTCTATTTGCCCATTAAAAGTAATATAACCTAATTGTTTTGTTATTACACCATTTGTTATTGTTGGTTTATAACCTAAAGGATCTAATGCTGGAATACTAACATTAGTAATTGTATTTGTAACTTCTTCAATACTACCATCTTCATTGTTAATTTCTGTTGTGTAAGTTGTTGTATCTGTATAACTACCTATTGTACTTCCCGTAATA
>Ga0208299_1001782_pt1 | contig 15385 bp, 18 predicted proteins | sample 15_taG_FD_184089 | JGI IMG/M metagenome (GOLD analysis project Ga0208299, IMG submission 184089) | Marine viral communities from the Subarctic Pacific Ocean - 15_ETSP_OMZ_AT15312 metaG (SPAdes) (version 2) | ecosystem: Environmental > Aquatic > Marine > Oceanic | place: Pacific Ocean | collected...
GACGGAGCCCCATAGTTCAATACAAATAGAGTATTGGCCAGAGGCACCCGGTATTGAAAATCTTGAACCGTTTCTAAAGCATATTACTGAGATAGCTGCTCGGTTCCAGGAACTAAGAATAACCGATCAGTTGTATAAGCAGCAAGAATTGCCTTTACAAACAGATCCAAAAAAAGAATTTCGTGACCGCATACGTCGTCTGGGCTCCGGACGAGGGCGGACACCGTATGCAGATGAAGATCTAGCAAGAGCCAAAGGTGAATTGTAAAAAAGGTCTTGAACAATGTTTACTAAAGTTTTCTGGAAAAAAGTATGGACATGGCTTAAACATTATTGGTATTGGCCTGTTATAATAGTATTATTAATATTTTCAATAGGTGCTGGAGCAAGTTCAAGAAAAAAAATATTTGGCTTACTTGATAAACAGAAGGAAAACTATGAAAAAGAAATACAAATTATTAAAGAAACAACTGAAGAATCCGATAAGAAAAAAACTGAGATCTTCACGGAACACATCAAAGAAATAGAGAAGATAGAAGAAGAACACGATGTTAAGGTAGAAGAACTCGAAGAAGAAAAACAAAAAGAGCTTGCTGAGGTTCTTGAAGAGAACAAAAATAGCCCAGACAAACTGGCAGAAGAAATAGCCAGAATTCTTAGTGCAGAGTATCTTAAAAATAACAGGTGAATATATGTTTAAAAAAATTGTAGCATGTTTTGTATCTGCTTTGATTATTTTAATTCCATTTGAAATAAGTGCAGAAGAACTTGAAGGTAAAGTTACTTCTATCTCTTTAAATGAGAGAGCGCCATACGCCGGTATTTTACTAGATCCTATTGCTGCATCAAAAATGGTTGTAGATCAAAAATATTTAAAATTTGAAATTGAATTACAACTTAGAAAAGAGTTTCAACAGGATTTGGCTAACAAAAGATTGGCTTTTGACTTGCTTAAAGTAGAGTATGATTCTTTAAAGAAAATTCATGAAAGCACTCTTTCGCTAAGAGAACAACAAATTGATGATTTAAATCTCCTCTTAAAAGAGGAGATGAGCGACGACTACACTGAATGGTGGATCATCGGTGGCGTCGCCTTAGGGATCGTTTTATCTGTGGCCGTGTTCTACGCGAGTGTTGAAGTTGCAAGATGAAAGATAAGGACATAAATTATATAGCTGGTTTAGAAAAAGCAATTAAAAAAAAATACGGTGAAGAAGCCATACAGAATCCTGCCTCGTTCTGGGATGAAGACAAAGAAAAGAGATATCTTATTCAACTTGTAGATTTTGTTGAAAAACAGAGAAAGTATGAACTAGCTACTGAGCCGGAAAATGTTGACGGTTTTTTAATGACTAAAAAACTACTTAATAAAGAGAGAAAAATTAATTGTTTAGTGTGTTATAATATAGTAAGAAAAATAAATGATGAAATTTATCTTTTAAAATATGATTGTTGTGAAACATGTTATATAAAATATGTTGAAGCCCGCGAAGAACGTTGGTTGAAAGGATGGAGACCAAAAAATGTCACAAAAAGTAATTGAAATTATAAATGGAATTCACAGAGCGGCCCATGACATTGGCTACGACGGCGCCCTGACAGTAGAGGGCAAGCCACTTGAAATAGGCTTAAAAAGAGAGCAAGGCCACCCAGTTTATGGCTCTAGAGTTATGGATGGCTTCAACTTCGGGGTAACAGGAAAGACTTTAGTTCTATCTTACCATACAGATCTTAAGCTAAAAGAAGTTTATAGCCAAGATCTTGAAGTAGAAATAGAAGGCATGATGAAGAAGATAGTTAAAGAACTGAAAAAGCGCTTTAAAGCCAACGAGGGGAAAACACTCTCTTTAAAGAAGAAAGGCGAGGTTGATGTGCGAGTAGAATCAACAAGCCGCGTACGCTATTGGGCGACAGCTAAGTGTTTATATGAAATTGGCAACTTGGGCGACACAAAAGATGTACTGTCTGACGACAGCAGACCTGATATAGAGAAATCTTTTAAAAAGTTTTTAGGCCAGGGAGGTCTAGGGAAACGGCCTGAAAATGTTGCGCAAAGACCTAGAAAATCTTAAATGTCTTTTCAGCTTACCAGGGATCAGGTCTTAAAAGAGATCATTACTTCTGGTCAGGATCCGGTTTATTTTATTAATAATTATGCTAGAATCTCTCATCCCATGAGGGGCTTAATCCCTTTTAAGACTTATAACTTCCAAACAGACCTAATACATAATTTTAATGATCACCGTTTTAATGTTATTTTAAAAGCTCGGCAGTTGGGGATCTCAACGATTACTGCTGCCTATGTCGCTTGGATGATGTTGTTCCACAGAGATAAAAATGTTTTAGTTATCGCAACGAAATTTGGCACAGCAGCTAATCTGGTCAAAAAAGTTAAAGCGATACACAGACATCTTCCACAGTGGATGAAAATAGCTGATATTTCAATAGACAACCGAACTTCTTTTGAACTCTCAAATGGATCACAAATAAAAGCATCGTCTACAAGCCCTGATGCCGGTAGATCTGAGGCTTTATCTCTTCTGGTTATCGACGAGGCTGCACATGTCGATGGCTTAGACGAATTATGGACAGGACTATATCCAACGCTTTCAACCGGCGGCCGATGTATTGCTTTGTCAACTCCAAATGGTGTTGGGAATTGGTTTCATCAAATCTGTGTTGATGCCGAAGCGGAGAACAATGATTTTTATTTAACTGCGTTGCCGTGGGACAAACATCCCGATCGTGATAAAGAGTGGTATGAAAAAGAAACTAAGAATATGTCTCGTCGGCAGATCGCACAAGAGCTGGAATGTAGCTTTAATATGTCTGGAGAAACTGTTTTCCATCCGGAAGACATGGAAGTACTACAAGCTAACATATGCGATCCAAAATATAAAACTGGCTTTGACAGGAACTTGTGGATCTGGGAAGAATACAATCCTGAAAATACGTATTTTATGACTGCAGATGTCGCCCGCGGCGACGGACAAGATTATTCTACTTTTTTAATTTTTAAAATTGAAACTAACGAAATAATCGCTGAATATCAAGGCAAAGCAGCAATTGATTTATTTTCAAATATTTTATTTCAAACTGGCATAGAATACGGAAGTTGTTTAATAGTTGTAGAAAACAATTCTGTTGGCTGGTCTGTATTGAACAAGCTTGAAGAAACTGGCTATCCAAATATTTATTATTCTAGAAAATCTACCCATGAACAAGTTGATTCTTATCTGGCGGAAACCTCTGGTGTTGTTCCTGGGTTTACTACAACTATGAAAACTAGGCCTCTGATTGTTGCTAAATTTGAAGAGTTTATAAGAAATAAACTAATTAACATAAAGTCTAGACGGTTATTTAACGAGATGAAAACATTTATTTGGCATAATGGAAGAGCACAAGCTATGAAGAAACACAATGATGACTTAATTATAGCTTGTTCTATCGCGTGTTGGATCAGAGATACAGTGTACACAACAAATCAGAGAGTGGCTGATTATCATAGAGCCTTCCTTTCCTCGATGGCAACAACAAATAAAATGTTGAACACATCAATACCTGGTATGATAGGATATGAAAAGCTGAAGAGAGAAAACAAGTTGGAAGCACAATTAGAACAACATAAAGACTTTTTATGGTTGCTTAAAGGATAATACATGGCTAGGCCTATAAACAAAAAAAATGTTAGAAATCCAGCTAGTCCTCTTTTCAGACAGCTGACAAAGCTTTTATCTGGGCCGCTGGTTAAGTATAGAAGACAAGATACAAGACAATTAAAAAGAAGATACTTAGATAAGTATAAATCTAGATTTAGGTCTGCGTCTGGGCAAGAATTTAAAACATCTAGATATGGCGAAGTTTACAGCGCACTACAATCTGATTATTACACTAATCAAAATCGTATGGATAGATATGTTGACTTTGATCAGATGGAGTATACCCCTGAAATTGCATCTGCTTTAGACATCTTTGCTGATGAAATGACAACTTCTTCTGTTTTCAGAACAATATTGAATATTCAATGCAGCAACCAAGAAATTAAATCTGTTTTGGAAACACTAATGTATAGTATTTTAAATGTGGAGTTTAATTTATATGGTTGGTGTCGCTCAATGATCAAATATGGCGATTACTTTTTATATTTGGATATCGAACAGGACGAGGGCATAAAAAATGTCATAGGTTTGCCGGCAAATGAAATAGAAAGATTAGAGGGAGAAGATGAGGGCAACCCAAATTATATACAGTATCAATGGAATTCCGCTGGCATAACTTTAGAAAACTGGCAGGTAGGCCATTTGAGAATTTTGGGAAATGATAAATTTGCCCCTTATGGTACTTCCATATTGGAACCCGCTCGCCGTATTTGGCGTCAGCTGACTCTTTTAGAAGACGCAGTTATGGCTTACAGGATTGTTCGTTCACCTGAGCGTAGGGTTTTTAAAATCGATGTTGGTAACATACCACCAGAAGACGTTGAACAATACATGCAACGTGTGATGACACAAATGAAGAGAAATCAGATTCTTGATGTCAATACAGGACGAGTTGATTTAAGATATAATCCCTTAAGTATAGAAGAGGATTATTATATTCCAGTTCGAGGCGCCGCTTCTGGTACCGATATTACGACTATTGGTGGTGGCAAATATACAGGAGATATCGATGATGTAAAATATCTGAGAGATAAATTGTTTAGCGCATTGAAAATCCCAATGTCATACCTATCCCGAGGAGAAGGAGCTGAAGAAGATAAAGCCACGTTAGCTCAAAAAGATATTAGATTTGCTCGAACAATACAGAGGTTACAGAGGTCTATTACCTCAGAAATAGAAAAAATAGCTGTTATACATCTTTTTACTCTTGGCTACAGAGGCAATGATTTATTATCATTTAAAATAATGTTAAATAATCCTTCTAAACTAGCAGAATTACAAGAACTAGAGCACTGGAAAGCTAGATTTGAAGCTGCCGACGGAGCCTCCGCTGGCTATTTTAGTCGACGGTGGGTATCTAAACACATACTGGGCGTTAGTGAAGAAGAGTTTGCTAGAATGCAGACTGAGATGTTCTACGATAGGAAGCACGACTTCGCGCTTGAACAAGTCGGAGAAGCTGCGGCTGCCGAAGGCGCCCCCGTCGGCGGCGCTTTAGGTGGAGGAGAAGATATGGGAGCAGGCGGTGGTATGGAGGGTGTGGAAGACACCGCGGGAGCGGGAGAGGCTGTAGAGGAACCCGAAGAAGCTGGTCCGTTACTGGCCGCCCCAGGGCCTGAAACTAGCATGCCAGAAGCCCCAGGGCCTGAAGCCCCTGGACCTGAGACACCCCCAGCCAAACGTGATTCTCAAGGGCGCCCTCAAACTACTACCCACGCGTCTAACGGGTGGTATACTCCATCAAAATACACAGGTGGCGATCGTAGGACGGGTAGAAGGTTATCTTTCTTGGGACAAGCTGGCATGGGGCCTCGCAGCGTTTTTCCTGGCAAAAGAGAATTTGAACGTTTAAACAGATATTCAGAAGGACTAGATCCTAATTATTATGAACAGGAAGAAGAAAAACTATTTCAAGATAACAATGAAATTAAAAAGTTAATAGAATCTTTGGAGAAGTCAGAAAATGAAGTTCAGACATAATAAAAAAAGAAACACTGCATTTATCTATGAGGTGCTTATTGTAGAATATTCTAAGGCTTCAATGTCTGGTGATGGTAACAAAAAAAATAAATTAATTAATTTGTTGAAGAAGCATTTTTCTAAAGAAACTCTGCTAAGAAAGGATTTAGATATTTATAAGTCATTTGAAAAAACTTCTGATTTAGATAGTGATATGAAGGTTAAATTAATCAAGGAAGCCAAGAGTCAATTTGGATTGTTAGACAGAAAAAAGATATTTAGCCAGCAAACTAATTTGATTAATGAAATTAATAAAAATATTGGATTTTCTGCTTGGGACAATTTTGTTTCAAATTATAAAAAATTAGCAACCATTAATCAAACTTTAAATAAAACGCTCCCTCCCAAAAAACAAATTTTAGTTGAGAAAAAATTAATTAATATGTTGGCACAACAAGATTCTGAAAAAAACCCGTTTCCAAATATTAATAATTTGGCTGTAAAAACTTTTGTTAAAAAGTTTAATGAAGAATATGACCAATTGCTTGAGCATGAACAAAAAAAATTATTAGAGAAATATATAACTTCCTATAATGATGATGGTTTGGAATTTAAAATGTATTTTTATGAAGAAATTGATCGACTTAAAAACCTCCTTAATAAAAAGGTTGGTAAAAATACCTCTTTGTTGTCAGAAAAATTACAAAAAATTATTGATCGAGTCGATAAGTATAGTGAGCGTTCGTTAGACAGAACATTGATAACAGAAGTTATGCAAATTCAATCGTTAGTAAAAGAGATTAATCAATAATGGCTTTAGAACTAAAAATAACTATCGATAACCGCGTTGTGGAAAAAATACTTTTAAACGCTAGAAAAACAATTGATGGTAATATTATTATTCGCGACCATCCGGAACTTGATATTTTTATTTTAGCAGCAACGAATAAAATTGTTGCGCTGCCCAAAGATCAGATGGATGATGAAGTTTATGATGCACAAAACAGACTTTTTAAACATTTGACTCAAAGAGGCGTGATCGATTATAACACCATTCAATCTGGCAATCTTTTTATGTCGATGGAAGCTCAAATACCTGAAGCAGATAGCGGTGATAAAATACAGTTTGTTTTATATGCAATTTCAATTTTTGTTGATGAGGAACAACCTTTCTACGACAACATGAAAGAATTCGAAAAGGAAATGGAAAACCAATTATTAGAACCAGAACCAGATGAGCATACTAACTTTGATCCAGAAGAGTATCATGACGAAACTAAAGGCTCTTTGCCTCCTCGATTCGTGCGCTGGGGCTTAAGCAACATTTATAGAATATAGGCGAAGAATGGAATTAATTTATTTTGTTTTATGTGCGTATGGCCTCACATACATGTTAGTTTATGGATCTATTTTTGATTCGATAAGGCCGTCGACTGGCAAACTTGGAGAGCTATTTCATTGCCCACTTTGTTTGGGTTTCTGGGTAGGGCTGTTTTTGTGGAGTATCAATTGTTTTACAGAACTATTTACCTATGATTACAATTTAATGAATGGTTTACTTTTGGGATGGTTATCAGCCGGGACAAGTTATTTCTTAAGTATGATTTTGAATGATTTCGGCTTAAAATTTAGAAATACACAAGGAGGTGAGTAACAATGAAACGGCGTAATATTCCAGAAACAAGACGCTGCTGTAACGGTAGCAAAATCATGCGGGGGCGAGCCCCGCTCTGTAATTTAAATTTTTTAAAGGAGAAAAAAATGTCAAAACATGGAAAAGATAGAACTCAACCCACCGGTGATGCAAAATCGCTCAACCATGGCGTAAAAAATATTGATAAGGTTGGCAACAAATGTGGCCCGGGCGCCGGCAAGGGACAGTGGCAAAAAGTAGGAAAAGTCAATCCTGGGAGCAATAAGGGAACTGAATAATGTCGAAGCAGCTTCTTCAGGAATACTTTGAATTATGTCCTGAAGGTAGATGTCCTGTCCATATATTAACTGAGGCTGAAAAGAAAAGTATTATGGAGGGGGCAGTTTATCTTGTTGGGATCGTCCAGAAAGCTGGTACCAAGAATGGTAATGGACGGGTGTATCGAAAGCAGACTCTCCAAAGAGAGATAGACAACTATCAAAAAGCGATCGCCGAGAGGAGATCTTTAGGAGAGTTGGATCACCCGGATGATTCTGTTATTAATCTTAAAAATACATCTCATCTTGTTACAAAAACATGGTGGCAAGGAGATAGTGTGATGGGGAAGATAGAGGTGCTTGACACACCTTCTGGCAAAATACTCAAGGATTTGGTAAAAGCCAATGTTAAACTAGGTATATCTTCTAGGGGCCTTGGCTCAGTTAAACAAGAAAAAGGAAAAACAATTGTTGAAGATGATTTTCAATTAATCTGTTTTGATATAGTCTCGGAACCTTCCACGCCCGGTGCTTATTTGGAGCCGACAAAAAACGCCTCACCTGTTAACATGGACTCTTCTATAAATTTATATTTGAATGAGTCAAAAACTAGTAAAATTGATAATTTGATACATTCAATTTTGAGAGATTAAAATGAAGACTAGCGAATTTAAAAAAATATTAAAGCCACTGATAAGACAAACAGTAAAAGAAGTTATTCTAGAAGAAGGTTTGTTATCAGGAATTGTTACTGAGGTGGCAAAAGGGCTACAGGGAAACTTAATCATCGAAAAGAAAAATGAAGCTTCTTCTGAAAAAGAAGAGGATTATGAAAGAGAAAGACAAAGAAGAATAAAAAAGCTTAATGAATCAAACAAGTTTGGTGATGTTTTTAAAGGTACTAAAGAAGTACAAGAGCAGTCGAACGGCCCCTTATCGGGAATAAGCCCACAAGATAGGGGTGTCGATATTACGGCTATACAAGAAATAGCTAATGGCAAGTGGAAACGCTTAATGTAGGATGACTTATGTCTAAAAAAAGACCGGTAAACGTTGAGGTAACATTAAAAGAAACAGGTGGTAACGTTAATAAACTTATTCGAAGATTTATGAAGAAGGTCAAAAAAGAAAGAATAATTGAAGACTATTTAGATAGAAGATTTTATGAAAAACCTTCGGCTAAGAGAAGAAAAGAAAAACTTAAAAAACTACGGAACGCTCAAAAAGCAGAGCGAGAAAGAAACACAAAACTAGATATAAGGTAGGAGAAAAAAATGGCACAAGATGAACATGGTAATGCAATATTTCCCGGTTCTACTGCAGTTGGTTTAAGAAATGTAGGATCATACCAGGTTTCTGGCCAGCCCTATATTACTGGATCAGCTCTCGCAGCCGGTGAAGAAAAACAAATAACGTTTCCTTACGTAACTAAGAAAATCACGATTATTGCATCGGGCTCGCAGCCAGGAGGGCCCAGTGGTGGCTTAAGAGTACATTTTGCAGCCACTGGCTCCGGCCGCGTCGTCGCAGGGTTACATTATCTTCAGTTCGACAGCCATGAAGACTCTCTGGACTTAGATGTAAAATGCAAAGAAATATGGCTCTCTAGTCCTGGTGGAGCTAGTAACTTTTTTCTTTATGCATCACTAACAAACATCCCAACTAGTTCAATGTACGCTCTTACGGGTTCCGGCATAACACAATAGGGAGATAGCAATGGGTTTTAGTTCAGGAAAAGATAATTTAACAGATCTTGAAGTTGATGGTGGAACACTCTCGGTCGACGCGGCCAAAGACTCTCTTGGCATCAATACAACCACCCCTCAAGTTACTTTAGACGTACACTACACTGGGTCTGGCAACCCTGTTAATTTGGGCGCGGCCGGCGGCGGCGAAACAATTTATTTTGGTACAGGATCAACAACTACAGGAAAGCTGCACTACCTCAACACAAAAGGTGGCTGGGAACTAACCAATGCGAATGCTACAGGCTCGGAAGGCATAGTGGGAGCCGGCCAGGCCGCTCTTTTGGGCTTTGCTAACGGAACAGACCCCTTAGTACATGGTATGATGATCCGCGGTTGGTGTAACAGCACCGCCGCGGCCACCCCTTTTTCGACAGGATCAGTGGTTTACATATTCTCTGGCTCTACTGCTCATGCTGGTTTATATACAAGCGTCGCCCCCTCAACCACAAATGCTTATGTGAGAGTTATAGGTTATTATACAGACACTCCAGACGTGATATACTTTAGCCCAGATTCAACCTGGGTTGAAATATCTTAGGAGTCTTAACGTGACTTTAAGAGAGGCAATTATAGAAAAATTACGAGAGTTGGCTCTTATAGTCGGCGACTCATACGATTCTGATATGGTAGATTATATCCAGCAAGAAGTATCAGCGCTATCAAACGATCCTCCGGAGGCTGACAGCATCATAGAGACAAATGTTTATCATTACATAAATATAGTGTCTCAATGGGGGGCGGATTAATGGCAACAGTATACGCTGCTGAGACCGATTGCGCTTTTTACAGTTATAAAAGTGGTGGAGATACCTGGAATTTAGTTAGAGGAGACACCGCCGGCGGGGTAACACACATTCCCTTTCATTCAGGTGGGAATGCTTCGCTCTATTATTACGCTTATGTAAAAAAATATAATGCAACAAAATTTTTGTTAGTCAGGGCTATCTTGGCTTTTGATGTAAGCGGTATCACAGCCGCCCCTTCGGCGGCCACGTTAAAAGTATGGGGCGGCAGCAACCACACCGGCGAAGATATCGTTGTGGTTAAGGTTGATGCTGGTGCAACAATTAGCCTCGCCGATGACGCAGTTTCCGGTGACTTTGAAAAAATTACTGGTTTTTCTGCGAATAACTCAATGGCAGGTAACGTGACTGATTATTCTGCTGTTCCTGTTTCACCTCCTGGAGGAGGCTGGGTTAACAGCGCTTATAACGACATCCCGCTTAGTTCCACATGTCTTGCAGATATGGCCAGTCTTGATGTCTTAAAATTGATGGTAGTGCAATATGACAATGATTACTTGGACGTGATACCTGGAGATACTAACGGTCACAACGCTCTCTATGCGTATTACCAAGATCAAACTGGCACCAGCAAAGATCCTTATATTGACTATGTTCCGGGAGCTTCTGGTTGGGGAGGAGCAATTGCTGGCAAGGGCAAAAAGCTTGGTTCTACTGCCGGCGGTGACACAAAAACTATTCTAGGTGTTTCATCTGCTAACACAGCAAAAATTTTAGGTATTGAGTAAATGGTCAAAACGTTACGATTTTAGATATAACGATCTAATTATATGTTAGAAGTAGGAGAATCAGCATATGCCAGTAGCATCAGGAAGTATAACGTTTTTAGGAGCAGCTAGATTCCAAGGCTACTGGAACGCCAGCACAAACGCAGCCACAGGTTCTGGTCTAGACGGAGCTGTAAGCGGCCCAGTTGTTGATCTTCATAGATCTGGAAGCTCCGCTAATGGTGGGTACGCAGAACCAACTGGTCTGACTGCCTCTATAGGCAGCTATTGGCAAGTAACTGGCTCCGGAGCACACGACCTTGACGGTCATACGAATTGGAACCTAAATGATTGGGCTATTTACTCAGGTTCTGCTGCGGGTGGTACAGGCAAGTGGACAAAGTTAGCTTTTGAAGATACAATTGCTTCAATTGTTGTTGGTGATATATCTGCTACATCGCTTTGGCATCTAACGGGCAGTGCTGATAAACATGTATTATTTATATCCGGCGCAGTGGACTCAACTGTTGTACAAAGCGGATCCAATAACTTTACGTATGATTATGAAACTGGAGTACTATCTTTAGCCGGCTCCATCTCGGCCACGACCGGGGCCCCCGCCGCTCATCAACTTGGTGGGAAGGCGGCCCTTCAACTTGGTGCCAACAACACGGCTGGCGATATTACTGCAAATCAAAATTGCGATCTTCTGGCCCTTGGCTATTCCAGAAACGAAATGATGTACTGGAACGCCAGCGCCGGTGAGCTGTGGATAATGGGCGATCAAGACGCCGATGCCATCTACGACGCCGTGAAGATAGAGGCAGACGGTAACTTGACTTTGACTGGCCATTTATCAGGCACTACGTCGAAGATGTCTGCAAACTCATGGGTTTATGGCGATTTGGGGGTCAGTGGAAGCGCAATTGTTGGCGGAAACGTGGGCATTGGAACGACGGACCCAGGTGTTCCTTTGGCCGTTCATGGCTCGGATGATACATCTTATGCAGTATCACTTGGGGCGGGAAGAAACGCAGGAAGTGATTTATTATGGTTGAAAAATACTCATGAGTCTGCGGGCTATGCTGGAATATATTTTGCAGTAGATAGCACGGCAAACCCAGAAGCACGAATTGCATTAACAAACGAAGGTTCTAAAGATGGTGATTTAACTTTTGCTTTAAGAAGCTCCGATAATGTGGTTGAACGCATGAGAATTGACAGCTCAGGCAACGTCGGCATCGGAACGGCGGCTCCCATATCGGCCCTCGAAATCCAGGATGGTCTCACCACAGTTGGCGCTATATTGACACTTGGAACAAAAGAACCCACGGTTGAAGCAAATGATGTTTTGGGGCGTATCAATTTCTACGCTCCTCTGGAGACCGGCGCTGATGCAATCTCAGTTGCAGCCTCTATCGTGGCTCAAGCAGAGTCTGCGTTCGGTACAGCAGTAAATTCAACAAGCTTGCGGTTCCAGACTGGGAAGAGCGAGGTAGCTACTACGAAAATGGTTATTGATGAAAATGGCCATGTCACCCCTGGCGACGACAATACGCAAGACTTAGGCTCGCCCCTAAAGCGATGGGCCAACGTATATACTGGAGACTTACACCTCAAAAATGACCGAGGCGACTGGACAATACTTGAGGAAGAAGAATATTTATGTGTAGTAAACAACAAATCTGGGAAGAAATATAAAATGATGTTGCAGGAGATTGAAAACTAATGCCTATTATTATTAGCGGCTCTGGAGGCACAACAACAATTAGCGGTAGCGGAGCCACAGTAAGCGGCTCTGACGGAGCCACGACATATGGCTCTGGTTCTGTTTCTGGCTCTACTACTTTTCAGGACGTCACTACTTTTTCAGGATCAATTTATCAATCTGGTTCTGGAAATACTGTTTATTTTTTGGACAACGTCGGCATCGGTACAACAGCCCCACTTCATACATTATCTGTAACAGGTACAATGGGCGTCAGCGATACCACCACCTTATCAGGTCAATTAACTGCTTCGTCAGGCATGCATATACCAGCATATCAATTTATTACTTTTGGCACTGGTAGCGCGAATCGTATGGATGTCGGTATGCAAGGTATTACTCTTTCTGGTAGTGGTGTTAGAATTGAATCATCTGGATCGATTGAACTAGAATTGAAGAAGTATGATAGCCAAATTAATTTGGTTTCTGGTAGTGCTAGTTTGCAATTCTCCTTTGATGATACCAGTGATACAACATTTATTAGACCGGATGGCACTTCTACTTCTGAAGTAATATTTCAAAATCATGACGGCTTCGAGGTCGCTCGCGTGCACGATCACTCCGGAGGTATTGGTGGGTTTGGCTATAGGCGTAATTTAGAGCAAGTTACAAGTGCATTAGATTTATCGAATGTAAACAACAATATTGAATATTCAGATAACGTTCTCCTGGTAACAATGCCTCGAACCGGTGGCGCATATATCATCACCCTCCCAACCACCCAGGGTGCCCTCACCGCGCCGGCAATAATGAATGGTTTTCATCTTAGAATAATTGTTACTGGCTACGCCGATGGTGCCAATGGCGGCACTGATTCTGATAGCGTGACCATAACTGTTGGTGATATTGCCGGCACCCCTGGAGTAAATGCTGATATAATCATGGGACATATTATGGCAGCCGACATGGGCGCTGCCCCAACTGGAATTACTAAAACTAATCAGGTCATAACTCTTGATGGCACTAACGGCGCCCCAGTTGTTTTGCCTGGCGACTATATTGACCTTACCTGCGTTTACTCAAATACAGCCTATACCGCCTGGCACGTTGTGGGCATGGCTACTACCTAGATGACACTCCCAAGTTCGAAAATCAGTCATTTAAAATTCCAACTTACTATTTATTATGACAAATTGTCTTCTAGGAGTAATTAAATGTCTGATATGTTAGAACAAGCTATAATTGATGCAGAAGCTTTGAAAAAAGCTGCAGCTAAAAATGCTGAGACGCTTGTCTTAGAAAAATACTCAAATCAAATTAAAGAGGCAGTTGAAAATCTGCTAGAACAGGACGAAGCCATGGCCGATCCTCTTGCTCCTGCAGCTCTCCCGGACCCGGCCTCTGCAGGAGCAATGCCTGCAACTCCTGGCCTCGATGCCGGAGCCATGCCAGTAGAAAAATCATCAGTTCTTGGGCATATCCCGTTAGCTGTCACTTCAAAGGATGATGAAGAAATTGAAATTCCGTTGGACAAATTAACAGAAGAACTAGCTGCTTTTAACGAAAGTTTTAAGTTTGGTGGTGATTCACACAATATTTCTGATCTTTTTGAACATAATTTAGCAGATCTTAATGAACAAGAATTACAAGAAATGCTTGAGGAGGACCTTGAGGAGGACCTTGAGGAGGACCTTGAGGAGGGCTGCCCCGGCGCGATCGACGATGATTCTGATGAAGGTCTAAAAATTGAAAACATAGAAGAATTAGAGGAAGCAATAGTAGAAGCTTTAACTGTTGATCTCCCAGGCGCGAATAAAGGTGGCTGGCCAGCCACTCCGGAAGCTTTAGTAGAGTTGGCTGAAGAAGAAATCCTAGCCATTGAACAGGATTCGAAGGTCAGAGAAGAAAAACAACAAATAAGAAAAGCGCTCAAGAAACTAGAAAATGTTAATGAAAACCTAAACACTAAAAATAAAAAACTCAATAAAACACTTAATGAAGCAAAAAAACAACTATTAAAATTAAAAAAGGTATCTGCAACTCTGTATCAGAAATTAGAAGAATCTAATTTAACAAATGCAAAGTTATTGTATCAAAATAAGGCAATGACCAGCGACTCCCTGAATGAGCGACAAAAAGTTAAACTTGTCGAAGCTGTGTCAAATGCTGAAAGTATTGAAGAAGCAAGAGTAATATTCGAAACCCTTCAAAGTTCGGTGGGCAGCACCTCTCGCAAATCGCGGCCAAAATCACTGAGCGAAGCAATTGAGAAGCCATCTTCAATGATCCTGTCGGCTAGAAAACAAAATTCTAGAAGTCAGAAACCAAATCCAACATTAAATCGTTGGAAGACCCTTGCGGGAATAGACAAAAAATAATATATAAGGAGAAACAAAAAAATGTCTGTTTTAAAAAAACTAACTGAAGGCATCGTTGGAAGATCTCTTCAGAGAGAAGGTGCTGCTTTACTTGAAAAGTGGGAAGCTACCGGGCTTCTTGAAGGCATCGAAAACGATAGCAAAAGACAGGGTATGGCCCGTCTATTAGAAAACCAAGCTGCGCAGCTTCTTAAAGAAGCTTCATCCATGGCAGCTGGTGATGTTGAGGGATTCGCTTCCGTGGCGTTCCCCATTGTCCGTCGTGTATTCGGTGGACTACTTGCGAATGATCTCGTGTCGGTTCAGCCTATGAGCTTGCCGTCTGGGCTCATTTTCTTCATGGATTTCACCTATGAGGACGACCGGCTTGGCTTACTCGGCGGTGTTACAGCTCAATCGATCTACGGTGGTGGAGTTACTGGATCCCAGATTACTGGCGGTGTTAGTGACATCCGAGAGACCGGTGGCGGTTTCTATAACCTTGCCAACGCGTACTCACATGCTACTGGATC
>Ga0208299_1001783_pt1 | contig 15382 bp, 32 predicted proteins | sample 15_taG_FD_184089 | JGI IMG/M metagenome (GOLD analysis project Ga0208299, IMG submission 184089) | Marine viral communities from the Subarctic Pacific Ocean - 15_ETSP_OMZ_AT15312 metaG (SPAdes) (version 2) | ecosystem: Environmental > Aquatic > Marine > Oceanic | place: Pacific Ocean | collected...
CAGTAGATCATCTGCCATACCCATAACACGCTGTCTGTATGCTCTCAAAACTGCCTCACGTTCAAGAGTAGCAGGCTCTTTTACGCCCCTTTTCCTTCCGGCTCCTTTTCTTGCGCCTCCTCTGTTCATATTGATTTATAATTCAAAGAATCAAACTTACAAGGAACAAAAACTAGTCCTTTAATTCTTCCAATGTTTTGTTATACACCTCTACGTTTGTGTCGATTCGGTTGATCTCTAGTCTGTTTGATTCAGCCTGTTGCTTTGCTTGATTAATCATATTTTGAAGAGTCTTGATCCTATGCTCAAGCTCTTTATTTTCTTTAACTGTCTTTTTGTCTTTCGGATTTGTAACTAATTGACTTGCATAGCTCTCCATCTCCGCAGTGTGACTTGCGATATCTGCATCAATAACCTTGTTTGAATGAACCACTTCATCTTTAACTCTTACGAAGTTTCCTAGAGATTCTGCAATAATTCCTCTTTTCATTGCATTGTTGGGTAGAGTACAGTCCTCATAAGGAATAGCGATCTCTCCATTTGATACGTAAATGTTTGCGCCCTTAGCAATTATATTCTCTCGAAGAAATTCACTCATTTTTTCTCCTTCACTTATTTTAAAACTTTTTATTCTCAACATGTTTTTTTTATTTTTTTAATAGTAACTTCAACCCTTGGTTTTATTTTATCGTAAAATTTTTCTATGTGCATCTTTTTAATCTGATGATCATCATCATAAACAGTTTTATTCATCGAATCCAAAACTATTTTTGAGTAATTATCTATGTCTCTTTTTCTCTTATCTCCGAAATATATTTTCATATCCAAAAACAACTCACCTTCTAATGGAGATCCTTTGTATTGTTGTTTTATTTCTATCCAATAGCTGTGTTTAAGAGAATGACCTTTTTCTGTCATATAGATTCCACGAGCTGATCTTTTGTATAGATGGTTCGTTGATTGGGGGTTTCCTTGAAGGACAATCTTCATAAATTACGTTTACATATTTAGGATTAAGTATAAGTCCATCCTTAAATTGTATTGCGTGGTTTCCTTCGCTGAAATAATCTGGAATAAACAGAGCAATCTCCCATCTCTTAGTTCTTGGATGTTCAATTTTTATATAGCGGACTGGCATAATAGTAGGGTTAATGTTGCCCCTACCAACACTCCATAAAGGTAAAATCTCAACATGTTCTCAATTAAAATTATAGTACCCCTTGATTTTATAGCTGTCAACAGGTAAAACACGCCCTGACGTTATTCTTTCGTCTCCATAAAAATTACTTTCAATCAAAATTAGATTGTCTCCTTCTATTTCCTTAATGAGAGCAACATGACCTAGAGGACCCTCATTTGTTATAACAGCACTTCCCACCTCTGGAACGCTTGTATTTGGGACAATATTGCCTGCTGTTCCACGGAAAGCAGGATGATCATAGTATGAATCATAATGACGCTGAACAAAGATGACGCACTGCCCTCCATGTTCTCCATCCGTATATTCATACTCCTCTTTTTCTTGAATCGTATTGTTGACTTCAACAATACGATGAACTGGCTCTGGTTCTGGTTCTGGTATTTGATTATTGAACAAGGCCGAAAATAGCAACGATATAAATTCTATAAACTATTATTTATATAATAATTCTGACGTTTTTGTATATTTCAATAGTAGCATAATGATCATTTTACAGGGTTAATTTTCCTTGAGACACGCACAAGGACCCGAGATGTTTTTAACCTAACCTTCTGAATAAAAGATCCATCTTTACTCATCCTTCTCATTTGTTTAAAACGTGTTTTTCTTATACCCTCCCTTGTTATGGACTTATTTGTCCTATTAGCGACCTCTTTTTGACGTTCATTTAGGACATTTAGATCATATCTTTTAAAGTAACCTCTTTGCCTTGCTCTGACCTTGGACCAAAATTTACCCTCATTTTGAACAAAAAAGGTTATTTTAAATCCATCTTTAGTTGGTGTTGAATGATCCATAATATATTGCCAAACGGCTTGTTTCCATTTTTTTTCAAATTTACCCATGATGTATTACTCTCCTAATACCTCTATCATAAACTGATAAGCTTTCATTTTCGTATCTACTGTATTACTAAAAATCTCCTTATCTACCAGTATAGATATATCTACCTTTCCGTATCTTTTAAGACGAGGACCAACATACCCCATTGCTTCTGAAATTGTGTTAGCCTTTGCTTCGTTTACCTTTATCATTTGCTTATGATAGCAAATGTTTAAACATTTAAATCTTTTTCTATTTGATCTTTTGGTACATGTTTCACCACCTCTTTCCCATAATATCCATTTATGAGATGTACTGTTGTAGCATGTGGATGTTTTTTAGGAGGCCATGTCCAATTTCTTCTTTTATAAAATCTTTTTTAGTAATTATTAATCGTCACTTTTTACTATTCTGATAGGCCCAAAAGGTAAACCAAGGAGCTTTTTTATCCTATCTTTAAAAGTTAGCTTGTATGGTTCTATGCTATCCCAAAAATCATTTTCTTGAATCTCTGAAAAATCAATCTCTACTTCTACTTGTTCTTTTGTGTTCATGTTAGTTGGCTAATTTATAAGCTATATATGAAAACCCTAAAGATATTACGAGCAATGATATACCTAAAAGTAAATCTTTTGTTGTATTGCTTATTATACTACTTGCCAATTCAGAACACATATCCCAATTATTATCTGTGTTTTCTACACACCATTCTATAAAGTCTTGTTTATTCATGATTATGCTACTAGATCCCTATTACGCTCATCGCTTATATGGGCTATAAGTTTATAAAACTGTTCCTCAGTTAGCCACACATCGCTTTCAAATGTTTTTGTGTCACTCTTTATATTTATACTAAACTGGTAGTATGTTTGTTCCTTATCGTTCATAATTTATTTAATTATCGCTTCTATTGCTTCATCAAAAGAAACTAGATTTCCATACATAGGACCTGATAGGCAGTTAGCATAATGTCTAGTGAACATCCATGTTTCTTGTTTGTTTTTATTTACTTCTTTGAGCCATTTATGTTGTAGCCTGTAACATTCTAGCTCTTGCTCATATCTGAATTGATCATCTTCGAGGTATCTTTTCCACCACTTATCCGGACCATCAAAATCTGCATAGTTTCTTTGCTGTATAGTATGGTGCATTTCATGTACAAGAAGATCTGCTGACATTCTTCCTATCGAATTAGAGATCTGGTCGCCATAAGTAAATATGATTCCATCGTTCCATTCTACCCCCCATTTTTCTTTTACTGCATCTAATATCCATTTAGGAGGTTTCTTCTTGCTTATTTTTACTGTTTTCATTTTAGTAATTTTATAACTATATCCCTTATTACATTTACAGTTACAGCATTACCTAGTGTTTTATATCTTTGGGTGTCTGATAATCCTTCTGTCCAATTATCTGGAAAGCCTTGTAATCTTTCACACTCTAAGGGTGTTAATCTTCTAATTTTTGTTTCTTCTGTAATAAAAGGCTGTCTATTACCACCTTGCATTGTGTTTAACGTAGGACTCAATCCTTTTGGATCGTATACTCTGTCATTGCTGTGCTTTGGTTGGTTTAATTGCTTAATATCTTGTCCACCTGCTTCTGTGAAAGGAAATACTTTGGGTCTGGATGTTCCTCTAAGATGTCCGATAATGAACACTCTTTCTCTGTTTTGTGGGACTCCGTGATTTTTGCTGTTAAGCACTTGCCATTGACAGTCATACCCCAATTCATCAAGCGCGGTGATGATTGTATAGAATGTTGACCCTTTGTCGTGAGATAAAAGCCCTTTGACGTTTTCAAGCAGTATAAGGCGTGGTTTCTTTTCCCTAACAATCCGAGCGATCTCAAAAAAGAGAGTACCCCGGGTGTCATCAAACCCCTTTCTTTTCCCGGCCACGCTAAACGCTTGGCAAGGGAATCCGCCCACGATGAGATCGAAATCGGGTAGTTCTTTTGTGTTGATTTTGGTGATGTCTCCATAGTTTTTGTGGTTAGGAAAGTGTTTTTGATAAATTTGTGTTGCGTATTTGTTGATTTCGGAAAAGCCAATACATTCCGCAAGATCCATTTTATCAATCTCATGCAATGTTTTGCCCTCCATTTTCTTTACGTAGGTATTGAATATTCCTAATTCAAATCCTCCTATTCCACTAAATAATGATAAGTATTTCATACATATTATTTTCTTAATTTACCTACCAATATTTCTTTTTCAGCTTTATTTATAACATTCTGAAGATCGACTTCTCTTTTCACAATATAATCTTCTAGTTTCTTTGTTGCTTTATCTGTAGCATATTTCATAGCATCAAGTATGTTTTGCCATCCTTGCATGTATTCAACACCTCTATGTGCAAATTTCCAATTCTTTGATTTAAAGTCATTTTGTTTATCTATCAAAGATATTTCTTGTTTAAAGAAATCTATTTCTACGTCTATAGATATTCCTTTATGGATATATGTTTCTCTTAACAATAAAGGTTTTGGTTCTAATTCTTTTGTTTTAGTCATTGTTTTTTATTTTACTAATATAATCCTTTATCAATAGATCAAAATCAGATGAAGTAACAACATCATTTTGTAAAACCTTCTCAATATCTTCAACTTTTTTTAATGTAGAAGAAAATATCTCATTTTGTAACAACTTTCCGACCTTAACGAATATTTCGGACCAAGAAGGTTTCTGTGGATCTTCATCACTCCTATCAAACCTTGCGTGCATAATACCCCTAGATTCAAACCACCCAAATGCTTTAGCAAATTCTTGCTTTATCTCCTCATCTCTAACTCTTTGTCCCTCTATCTTTGCTTCTAGTCCTGCTATTTTTATTTCTAGTTGTAGTTTTGTCATGTTTACTTTAACTTACTTATAAACTCCTCATATCTCCCTTTTCCCAAAATATCATCACCAATTCGTCTACTTCAAATCATTAAGATTAATTGACTGTCTTGTTTCTGTTTTTGTAACATGTATATCGTGCTTTTGGCTTTCAGTTAGAAGTTCTATAAATTCATCTGTAAGTTTTTTAGTATCTTCACCGGTCTGTTGTGATACAGCTTGAATAAATAACACTGTAGCGAAAGCGTTTAGTAGTAAGTCTTTGTGAAAATCTCCAGTGATAGGTTTAACTGCAAGGACCGGGTGCTTATTACCTTTAGGACCATCTTCGCTCACTATCATTGATATTTCAAAATTAGTTGGTATTTCTAGTTTTTCTTTTTTATCCAGCATAAGCTTCTTTTCGTTTTTTAATTTTAATTTTTTCCCATATTTTAGATAATAAACTTTCTTTGTATTTTTTCTTTCTTCCTTTTGGATCCCCTTTTGTTATGTGTAGTATTTCTAGTGTTTTAAATATACCTCCTAATTCCCCAATTACTCTTGCTTGAATAGCAACAACAATCCAAAAGAATAACAAGCCAAGATTTAGAATAAAACTAAATATGTGACCTAGCTGTATTTGTTTAAATACCAAATAAGCTAATAATTCTCCTATAAGGACCAGTGTTAAGAAAATCAACATTCTATTCATTATTTTCATGTAAAACTTGCTTTTATCTAGCAATAGATCTACATGTTTAAATAACTCATCTAATCTTTCGTTTACAAATTGTCTTTCTGTATTTTCTTTTAGTTTTTCTGATTCTTTCATTTTTTTTATTTTAAGTAACTATCCTTAATAAACATCCATGCTAAATAACCTAGTGCAATATATCCAACTAGTGTTGCTAGAGGGTATACAGCTCCTATAACAAAGGCAGAGAAAGCTACCCCTATAGTGTTATCGATTTTTATTTCTTCTTTTGTTTTAATCATTTTGATCTAATTATCATCTTCTAATGCCATCTTGTGATACTTATCCCAGTATTCCGGGAAAGCCTCCTTTAACTTATTAAAGTTTTTGTAATCAGCGAATCTCATAAGGGTTCCAAGCTGTCTCACAAAACTTCCTCCATACCTCTCCATCATTTCTACTGTTTTATACTCTAATTCCTCGTGCATTTTTCTTATTTTATCTTACAAAACTCTTTTTCGTAATCTGAGTAAAAGAAATCGTCATTTGCTAACTGCATTTTTTCCAACTTATCACATTCGTAATCTTTACCCAATAGGACCGATAGATTAGCTACCATTCCATATCCTACAAAGAGGGCTACTGCTCCAACTACAATTAATATATTTCTCATAATTTTATATTCTTATTCTTTGCTTTAAAGCTCTGTCTCACAATCTCTAATGCCTTTGATTCAATCTGCCTAATACGCTCCCTAGTAACACCAATCTCTCTGCCAACTTCCTCGTATGTACGCGGTATTCTATCCAGTAGGCCAAAACGTAGATCTAAAACCTTCCTTAGTTTTGGATTCAAGCCTACTTCATCTAGTTTTCTTAATAGAATAGAACCTTCGGCTCCTCTTATCATATCCTCAAGACCTTTACTTTCAAGGCTCAGAACTTCTTTTGAATCTAATGATATTGGCTCATTCACAGGAACTATCCTTGAGTGATCTTGTTTTTTCCAGTGATCGTAAAATCCCTGTAACCATTCCGGGAATAAAACTTCTCTGGGTTTATCTAATACACTAGCTATCTTTTTTTGCCGTTCAATATCTGGAAACACCCGGCAACATTCTATCTGACCATAAGTGGCTAATCCTACACCTATTTCTTTCGCTATATCCTTCTGTAAGATACCCTTATCTAATCTAGCTTTTTCTAATACATAATTTTTTACTGTTATCTTTAACCTTAGATTATGAGTAGGGTTATTTTCTTCTAAATCAACAACTTTAAGACCCTGAAGCTCTCTGATAGTCTCCATGGATAAACCTGTTTCAATCGAGATTTCCTGATCCGTAGGCTCTCTTTGTAGAGATTCAGTAAGTTTTTTTTACATTCTACCAACTTGAAGATTTCTTCTTTCGTTTTCTTTTTGTACATGTGTCTTTTCATAATCGGCATTTATTTCTTATCTTCTACTACAACCTCTTTTTCTTCTTCCTCTTTGAATATTTCTTTTTGAATTTCTTTCGCTATATCAGGATTAGCTTTAAGGTATTGTCTTGTAGCATCATATCCTCTTGCTAGTTTTTCTTCGTTAAAGTGGTATATAGCTCCAGCATTTTTACTTATAACACCTTTCTTTTCTCCCATAGCTAGTAATTCTCCTTCTCTTGATATTCCTTCGTTGTACATAAGATCAAATTCAGTAATTCTCATGGGGGGAGCAACTTTATTCTTCACTATTTTTACCCGGACCCTACCACCCATGATTTCATCTCCTTTTTTGATTTGAGCTATCCTTCTTATGTCTAACCTTACAGATGAGTAGAATTTTAATGCTTTACCTCCAGATGTTGTTTCAGGGTTTCCGTAACCACCTATATTCATCCTTATTTGGTTAATGAATATCATTACTGTATTGCTTTTTCTTATAGGGTTAATAAGCATCCTCATGGCTTGGCTCATAAGTCTTGCTTGCGCTCCCATCTTTACATCCCCTATATCTCCTTCTATTTCTGATTTAGGTGTCAATGAAGCCACTGAATCAATAACAATCAATGCTACCTGTCCATTGTTAGCAAGAGCTTCGGCTATCTGCAAAGCTTCCTCTCCACCTTCGGGCTGTGAGATAAGTAAATCTTTTGTTTTTACTCCTAGTCTCTCTGCATATTGAATATCAAGTGCATGTTCAGCATCTATGAAAGCACATATCCCCCCATCTTTTTGAGCTTCGGCTATTGCGTGTAAAGCTAGTGTAGTTTTTCCAGAAGATTCAGGACCATATATTTCAACAACTCTCCCTTTTGGATAACCACCTACTCCTATAGCATGATCTACACCCATTGATCCGGAACGAGATACATCAATCTTCTTTACCTTAGTACCATCTACTTTCATGATTGATTCTTTACCGAATTTACCTTGGATGTCCTTCATAACATCTGTAACTGATTGTTTTTTTTCTTCTTTTTTCTTAGCCATAGTAACTATTTAATTACTGTGAGATTCTGTAAGTTTTTTAAATAAATCTCAGTAACAAGCAATCTCACTTCTTCTTGAGGTAACTTATATTTTTCTACAATAGTGTGTATTACTTCTTCATTAGTAACCCTCATTTTCTCCAAAATTTCGTTCACTGCTGATACTTCCATTTTAATTAAATTTACCTGATAAATAACTCCACTCTTGATCCCAATTCTTCTTTGGATATTTCTCTTTGATCACTTCGAGGAAATTAGGACCATAGATTAATTCCGCTCTTTTTAGTGAATGGTACTGGTTAAGCTCTTTATTCATATCTCCCTTACCTTGATACTCCGGTAGATCGTGATGTTTAGCGCATATTGCTATGATCGCCCATACTTCATCAATCTGCCTTCCTGCATATATCCAAGCATGTTCCCATGTTAAACGGCCCTCACAAGAGCATTCTTCATGCCTAGCGCATTTTTCATTCTGTTCTAGTGCCAATATACCTTTTTTGACTTTTGGTGAGATACCGCGCATTTTTAGGCAAATCTAGGATCTCTGATAATATCATCTAACTTTTCCTTAATGTCTATCTTCTTTACTTCTTTTAAGCCGTGCATGACGGTAGTCCGGTTCTTTCCGTATAGCTTGCCTATAAATTCGTGACTTAATCCAAATTTTCCACTGAGAATATACCAAGCCATCCATCTCGCCAGTACCGCTTGTGGGTTTCGGCTACTCGCACTAAATAAATCCAGTGGCACTTTCATTCTTGTAGCTAACTCTAATTGCACTTTGTACTGCTGCCTTCTATCCATTTTTATAATTATTATTATTTTATAATTAAGATTGTTATTACTATTAGTCCTGTGGATATGTGGATAAACAAGCTTATTTGGCTTTAAATAAAGACGATTCTTATGCTTCTTATCCACAGGTGCTGTGGATAGAAAAAGGACAACATGTGGATAAATCGTACTTGACGTGAAGTTATCCACAGTTTATCCACTCCAATCCCCAACCAATCCACAGCTTATAAACAACCTTATCAACATAAATATCGACCTGTTTTTTCTAAATTCATGTGTGCATATATGTTAATATGTGTGCATAAGTTTTGCAAGTTTTATATGTGGATAAGTGTGCATAAGTAACAAAAAAGAGCTAGGGGTAGCTCTCTTTTGCGATTATAATCTATTGAGATGTCGCTGTAGAAAAAACGAAAAACAGCGACATTTAAATACTAGCATAATGTGGATAAATTGATTGACGTTATATATAGGTGTTATACTAGAAATGGAAACAAAGGAGGTTATCATGTCTAAGATAGACAAAACCTGCCAAGCAATTGGCTCAAACACATTCACCCTGTTTCAGCTCGCGTTCGAGTGGTTCAGAAAGAAAAGTGACCCTGAGTGTGCCAGAATGTTTCATAACGGCTACCTCAATGGCGCAAAGCCGCCAAACTTCGTCCTCAATTACTGTGATGCAGTGCTTGAGAAAGACAAAGAGCCTGACTGGCCTGCTCGCCTCGTTCCGGTTATGTGAACACTGCCCTCCTTGTGAGGGCTTTAACCTATATAAATAGGTCTTATATGTTAAAATTACCTGATGAAAACAACAGATATTATTGGTGAGTTAATCGCGATGTGCGGAGATAAATTCGGAGCGTTAGAGAGAAGTAAAGACGGAGCTTTTATTGCAAAAGAATTTAGAGGTGTGTGGTTTATTAAGCCTACTGCGATAGAGGCTATGGAGGCATTGCTGAAACATGTGAAGTTAGGAATGTCTGATGAGTAAATGTTATAATAACTAGGTACGGACACTCGCAACAAACTTAATCACACTATCTGACGTGTGAGCGAGTTGAGCAGGACCATAAAACAGCTTTATCTTTAGTGAATTATCGTCCATTAAACTTAGCGAAAGTCCGCTTTTATCTGTACGTAGTGGGGGTTAGTATAATGGAAGTACGGCAGGCTCCAACCCTGAAAGCAAAGGTTCGATTCCTTTACCCTTAGCAATTTGTGTATAATGTGAATAGGAGGTGATCAAAATGAATTATCGAGTAGTCTTGCTCGTTGAGTTCGCAATCTGTTTCGCGGCTCTCGCGATCTGCTTAAAGTACGTTCTCGAAAATTAATTTAAATACTCTGTAACAGGCAATGCTGACAGAGTTTTCTTATGATATAATCACTACAAACTTCTGGTCGTAATTGAAGTTGATCAACCACAAAAAAACCACACTTCGTCTGTATGGTTTTTTTGTTTATGGCTACTTAATTATCGATCCGAGGGGATGTCTTCCTGTAGCCGTTAATGCGATCTTTCGTATGAATCCATATACTGTCGCCACAGATCCAACCACTACTCCTAATGCTTGTAATAGAGCTATGACTGAATCAATGAGCCCTGTGAATAGATTCGGATCTACTACAATATCTTGTACTCCTAGATAGAAAGTTAAGAGAGTAACGACACCAGTTAAGATACCTTTTACTGTTGTACTTAATTTATCCATATCTTTTGATGAGTACACCATCCAGCTAATTATTCGTTTTATATTTTCCATAGTTTTTATGTTAATTATTAAAACCCTCCACACACATTATCTTCTGTCATCCTTGCTCCAAGAAGATCTGTTGGTTTTTTACTCTGGTATACGCTGAGTAGAGCTACATAAGCCTGTAAAATACTTTTCATTATTCCAAGCTTCGTACTTAGATAGTCTATCACAAACATTCTTCCCCAATTATCCGGGATTGAAGTTCCACAACATTGAGTCCCGTTCTTCTGTAGGACCCTGTGAGGATATACACTACCCCATCCAATACTTATCTTTGTATCAGGAGCTACTTTCCAGTTATGCTTCCCTTCCATCAAACTGATCATTATATTTTTAAATGACTGAATCTGATTTTTTGTTGGCTTGTCTATACCTTTATTGAAGTTTCCTGCAAGGCAGATTGATACAGTATCGAAGTTATGTCCGATCTGAGCCATCGTTTCTTCTCCTATAGCTCTGAATTGAGTAATAGATCCTATTTCATCAATGAAAAAGTTATATCCCCCGTATTTTCCCAGTTGAGATATATAGTTCCACCTAGATCTGTGTGCATTGTTTACATGACCTGCTCGTAGATGTTGAGTAGATGCTGAATTGTTCTTTCCTAGTCCACCACTGTGGTGGATTGCTATTTTATTGATCATGTAAATATTTTTAATAATAATCTCATAAACCATCCGCGCTTCTTTTCCTTTGATACTTTTCGTTCCACTGCTTCAATGTGGTATCTCTTGGCTATTTCAAAGTCATAATCCCAAGGTAATTTCTTTAAGAATGGCGCGTATGAATCATAGACAATCCAGTATTTTCCTTTTTTAGCTGAGACAATAAGTGTCCAGTGATTATCTCTAGTACCTGATGGCTTTATGTACATTCCATCTTTCTCATACCATCCGGCCACTGATACACCTATCGGAGAAGACTTCAAAGCTTCGTATATAGCCTCTGGATTTGTTTTAACATACTCGTGACCAAAAGATCTAATTTCGAGCCAAGAGAGTGCCTTTTTGAGAAGATTCGAGGGTATTTCTTTGTAGTACTCCGACCAACTAACCGCATCAGAGGTTGGGTAATCTCTTTCTAGGACCAATCCGGACTTTCTGATCTTTTCAGCTACAACATGAGGAGAGTTTCCTCCTATTCTTGTAGATGAAATAGAGGCTGTGAATCGCTCTGAGTAATCATCCTTTTGTTCAAACAATTTAGATTGAATCATCTGAATTGCATTTATTGTTGCATGGGCTGTACAGGAGTATGTTTCAAATAAAGGGCTTTGTAATTCATCAGCAGGTAATAGATCCCCCCAGTCTGCTTCCGGGCAAAGAATATTAAAAGGAAGCTTAGAAAAACCTCCAAGGACGTAATCTTCCTTCCTTATCTCATCGTGTTGGAATCCGTGTGGTGTTTGATGATGTTTAATCATTAGCAGTATGTAAATCTTTAGGGACCTGACCTTCTGATGCTCCTTGAGATCCTAGAGACTGTTTTTCTTTGAATTGGTGATACTGAGTAACAGTTTGGTAAACACATTCACCTTGATTGATACAGTCAAAAGCTACAGCTCCTTTTTCAGCCTGTCCCTTCAAAATCTCTAGATCAGATTTAAGTGATGATACTGTTGTAATAAAAGATAGTGCGTACGCTACAAAAACGATTGATAGAATTGATACAATGATTTTCTTTTTCATGTTCATAAAATTATTTTTTTAAATATTTTGTCATTACATATTTCGTCAAATTGTCTAACCCCTTCCCTCCTTGCCATGTACCCACTCCTATAAACAGGCTACCGACAACGACATTATGACCAAATAAAATAATAGCTACTTGTAAATACATTATACCAGTAAAAAGACCGACTATCGCGCTTGCGATTATTCTAGAAAAATTAAGCCTATCTTTTTTGAGAAGCCAATCATTCAAAGGTTTAGAGATACTCCCCAAAAGGGCTATAAGGACCCATGCCACTTCGTCTGGCAAGTTGTTGTGATTACTCATGCTTTAGATACTTTAAGAAATACCCTGCTAGAGCTAAGAAAAATGAAATTGCTGTAGGTATGAAGAATTTATCAAACAAATGCACATGAGCAATCCAACTGACATCAAAGTAGCTAGCTAGGGCTGTAAATCTCCTGAAAAGCATAAATACAAGAGCAACAACAATAAAAATAGCTGAGTGAGGATTCTTCCATTTGTGAACTTCGTCCACAAAGTAAAAAACAGCTATACTCTGAAAGATTATTTGTATTACCCCTAATATTAAGACCATAATTGTGTGATTATTTTAATTATTAAATCATATAAAGCATATACAGAGAACATGACAATTATGTTATAGATAGTAATTCTCCTGATACTTTCTTTTATTTCTCCGGCACTTTTGTACCAAGACTCCGTGTGTGAATTTATTGCCATACCAATTTGCTCATTTATGTAATCGCGTGTCCGCTTGTTTAAAGATTTCTTCTTTCGTTTTCTTTTTCCCATGATTAAAATGTTTTTTTCCAAATATTTTCACGGAAAAATAGAAAAGGTTAGCAATAACAAAGTATATAGGCACAGTATACCATTTAGCCTTTAATGTAACCGACCATAGATAGATTAAGAATCTGACATTACTCATTATTCTGTCCGATTCCGTACCTCCAACTTCATATTCCCAGTCATGCTGATTACAAGGATCTTTAAAAAATATAGCCAGCCACTTAGGAGGCCTTATTCCACCATCAACACCACACCCATTTATAACACCTACCTTCTCTAGCTTCACAACCTCTTTTTTTGTTAGATCAGAATATTTCATGTTATATAGAAATATTCTGTTTCCTTACACCAGAAGCGGCCGCTACATTGTCTTGCTCTGCTCCTACAGTCCAGAAACCTGCGTTGTCACTTTCCATTTCATATACAATAGTATTCCAATCAACCGCACGATATGTATCGTGTACTTTAAGAAGATCAAGGAGTCCATCAAAGTCATCTCCGCTAGCTCTTGTTCCCACGTTCATCTGCGATCCTGAGTATGCTGTTGATCCTGATTTACTATAGCTGTCTACTTCAACATCATTAACATACAGCTTGTGCGTATTTCCGTTTCTATTGTAAACAACTTTATACCAAGTATTAAGGCTTATACTAGCCAAAGGATATGCAAGATTACTCCAAACATCACCCGATGAAGCTACACCATTTGATATTCTAAGATTACTATTCCAGAACCAGATTCCCCATCCTTTATTAGTTGAATCGAGCCTTGTTGACCAAAGCACGTCACTACCTTTTGCATGAGCATAGAACCAAATCTCAATCTGCATATCTCCTGTTGGAGATAGATTAGTATCTACACCACTTTCAAACGTGATGTTATTACTTGATCCATTGAAATCAAAACACTTTCCGACCTTTCCAGTAGCTGTAGTAGCGGAAGATGATCCAGCACCCTCATCTACTGAATTACCTGTCATATCCTTCACATCTTCTGCGGTAGCCTCATCAAATGGCCAAAATCCCTTAAAGTTAGAATCATACACCGCGTGCTGTCCGTATGTATCAGTTTCAGAATAAGCAGAAGCTCCGGAATTTTTGTAGTAGCTTCTGAATTTAGTATCTGTAGCACCTGTGTAATCACCCAAAAACCATATCTGACCTTTTTTTCCAGTTTTATCAAAGTTTCTAATATGAAATGCTACTTCGTCATCATTCTCATCTGTGAACCGCAAAGAAGCGGCATCAGATTCAATATTTGTCCAAAACCCATGACCTGAACCTAAAATAGAAAGATCTAAGATTGAGTGAACACCTGTCTGATCAGAAGGAACACGACTACTATCAGAGTCAATTTCAAAATATTTTTCCCAGCTAGTGCTAAAAGCCATGGTTTTTTATATATTACTAACTTCACTTAAATCTATAAGAGGTACTGACCAAACACCTTGTTTATCAGCCGATACATCTGGATCAATAATTACTTTTGGAGCGCCATCAACAATTGCAATCTTAAATGTTCCGGCACTGTCGAAAGATACCAGCTCCATTTCTATAGTTCCGTCTTGTTTTTTAACAACAACCTCTGCACCTTTTTTACCATCAGCAAGATCTACAGTTCCGTTTCTTAATATGTAATATGATTCAATATCTTCAGCCATAATCCGTCCTAGGTAATACAGCTTTATTCTTTGGTTTATATCTGGATATGCTTCTGCTTCTTTCCAGTCTTTATGAATTGGAGATAAAATTCTTGCCGATACTTCCGTATCTGCCATTCGATCATCTCCACCTGTTTTTTCATACTTAACAGCAATTCTTTGCGTAATAGGGACACTTGAACCCTCTTGATTTACTTGATAACCGGTAATACCTTGTTCTTCATAGTAGTATTCTTTACCATCCTCACCTACTTCAAGATATGTTCTAACAGCTTCTGGACCATCTGGTTTCTTTCGAGTCAAAATAGTATTAGCTCTTGTTGAATAAAGCACTTCTGTAAGATTTGCTTTAATTTCATCTACAACCTGACTTCTTGTTTTTGGTGTTTGTGTTTCTGCGCTCATATTTTTTATGTTATTGAATAATTAAGGCAACTGAAAGGCCAAGGTTACTAGTAATCCTTTTGGAGCTGTTGTTGATACTGCATCAACGTCAATCCTCAAAAGATCATCTGTTGCAACATCGTCATTAGATCCGTTCACCACACCTTCATCTGATGTTCCGGCTGATGCAACAATCATCTTGCTTGAAAGCATGTCTACCGCATCTGTGACGTTATGTACCTGAATATCTGTTGATCCTGTAGTTCCGGCTGTAATAACCCTTGCTC
>Ga0208299_1001784_pt1 | contig 15380 bp, 12 predicted proteins | sample 15_taG_FD_184089 | JGI IMG/M metagenome (GOLD analysis project Ga0208299, IMG submission 184089) | Marine viral communities from the Subarctic Pacific Ocean - 15_ETSP_OMZ_AT15312 metaG (SPAdes) (version 2) | ecosystem: Environmental > Aquatic > Marine > Oceanic | place: Pacific Ocean | collected...
AATTCCAATCGGCTAGTGGTAGACAATTTAAGAAGTCTACCTACAACCCTTTTGACGTGATGCAAACAAACCAAATCTCAAATCAAAATCGTTCTGAACGATATATGGATTTTGACCAGATGGAATACACCCCAGAGATCGCATCATCATTAGACATCTACGCAGACGAGATGACAACCTATTCTCAGATTCAGGACATGTTAAGAATTAATTGTCCTAACGAGGAAATCAAAACAATCCTCTCATCATTATATAGCAATGTTTTAAACTTGCAATTCAACCTTTTCGGCTGGTGCCGGACCATGTGTAAGTATGGCGATTTCTTTTTGTACCTCGATATCGACGAGGAAGAAGGAGTCAAGACCGTTATTGGTTTGCCCCCACAAGAAGTCGAGCGTTTGGAGGGAGAAGATCCTGTAAACCCAAATTACCTTCAGTACCAGTGGAACTCTGGTGGCTTAACTTTCGAAAACTGGCAAGTTGCACATTTTAGAATTTTAGGAAACGACAAGTACAGCCCATACGGAACTTCCGTTCTTGAACCTGCTCGTCGCATATGGCGACAACTCATCCTTCTCGAAGATGCGATGATGGCTTACCGCGTCGTTCGTTCTCCCGAGCGCCGCGTGTTCTATATCGATGTTGGCAACATTGCTCCACAAGATGTCGAGCAGTATATGCAACGAGTCATGACACAAATGAAGAGAAACCAAGTTGTTGATTCAAGCACTGGACAGGTGGATTTGAGATATAATCCCCTTTCCGTGGAAGAAGATTACTTCATGCCTGTTCGTGGCGACTCCTCTTCAAAGATCGAATCTCTTCCCGGCGGAACATTCACCGGAGACATCGACGATGTTAAATATTTGAGAGACAAGTTATTCTCAGCACTCAAGGTGCCACAGTCATACTTGTCCAGAGGCGAAGGAGCAGATGAGGACAAATCAACACTAGCTCAAAAAGACATCCGCTTTGCACGAACCATTCAGCGACTGCAGAGAAGTGTCCTTTCGGAGATTGAAAAGATTGGCGTTGTTCACCTTTATACTCTAGGCTTCCGTGGCGATGATTTAGTTAGCTTTACTCTTAGCTTGAACAATCCTTCGAAGATTGCAGAACTCCAAGAGCTTGAACACTGGAGAACAAAGTTTGATGTTGCATCCGGTGCAGCGGAAGGATTCTTCAGCAAGCGTTGGATTGCTACAAACCTCTTTGGATTGACTGACGACGAAGTTGTTCGCATGCAACGAGAGATGTTCTTCGACCGCAAGCTCGATGCACAACTCGAAGCAGCCGGACAGCCCCCCGAAACAGGCGGCGGTGCGGGTGGCGAATTCGGAGATGATGATCTTGGCGGCGATGACTTTGACGACTTAGGCGGCGACGATGATTTTGACCTCGACGGAGATGAAGGCGGAGACGAAGGCGGAGAAGACGATGTTCTTCTCACAGCCCCACCCGGACGCCGCACATCGATTGGTAAGCCCCGCGAGGGAGACACATATACCAAGAAAGGTTGGAAAGGTGCAAAGCACAAGAAGAACAAGGCTGGCAAGTCAAAAGCAGCTCGAAACATCAGCACCAAAAGACATTCCGGCGATTTTGCCGCATCAACATCTATTAAAAACATTCTTCCTGGCTCACAAGACATTGGTCTTGGGGGGTTAACTAATGGAATAATGGAGTCACAAGATACTAATTACAAAGAAGACGAAGACAAAATCTTAAAAACAAGTCACGAACTCAGGACTTTTGCAAGATCTTTATCACGTTTAGATAAAATGGAGAAGACAAACGATGGCGAAACACAATAAAAAAAGAAACACAGCATTTATCTTCGAAGCTCTTAGTCATGAGATGACCAAGGCAATTGTGTCGAAGGACGAAGACAAGAAGCGTAAAGTAGTTTCCATTGTCAAGAATCACTTCAAGAAGGGCACAGAGTTAAGGAAAGAGTTAGATCTTTTCCAGAGCTTGAGCGAATCATCAGAGGACAACAAGCAAATGGCACTTCGAATCGTTCAGGAAGCTCGCACACAGCATGCTGCCATTAACAAGGACAGACTGTTTGTAGAACAGACAAGCCTCATCAATTCTATTAATAAAGAGTTGTCGAAGTCCGTATTCTCAAATTTTGTGGGAAACTACAAACACCTTGCAACCATTTCACAGATGTTCGGTGGCGACGCATCTGTCAAGGATAAGGTTTTACTAGAAGAGACTATTGTTTCTTCAATCACAAAAGAGTCTGAGCCAGATACAATGAAATCTGTTGACGGCGTTGTCTACCGAACTTTTGTAGAGAAGTTTAATGAGGAGTATTCAAGCACTCTTCCATCTGAACAAAAAGAATTACTGAAGAGGTACATCTCCTCTATTTCTGATAATGGATTAGACTTTAAGATGTACTTAAATGAAGAAGTCGGGAGATTAAAAAATAAAGTAAATGAATCTCTTGACAGTGAAGAAATCAAATCTGACAAAGAAATGACAGAATCAACCAAGAAGGTTGCAACCTTGCTAGAAGGTATGTCCAAAAAGCCAATCGATGAAAAGCTTCTAAGACAGGTCATGAATGTTCAGAATTTTATAACGGAGGTCGATTCATAATGACTATTGAAATTGATGTTGAAACAGGAGACGAGAAAGCAGGAAAAGAACAAAGTTCTAATCCCATAAGTTTCTCCATGAACGCACGACGATCCTTGGATGGAAATATTATGATCTTCGATCACATTGATATTGACATTGTGTATGCCCCCGGAACAAAGAAGGTTGTTACCTTCGCAAAAGACATTTTGAGTGATGTGGTTTACGCAGCTCAAAACAGAATGTTCGAATATCTTGTAAACCACGGCGTCGTCATTCCAGACTCAGTTCGTGGAGGAAATGTTTATGGCTCCCTTGAGGGACAAGTCCCAGAACCCGCAGGAGATCTTGATGCAACGAAAGTTGTTATGATGTCTCTTGGCAAGTTCCTAGAAGAAGAGAAGCCATATTTCATGTATGAAAAAGCATATAAAGAAATGGAAGTTGAGGAGTGGACAGATCCACCCGCAGATGAGACTACTGAACTTGGCAAGGTTCCACAAGCCGCCAAGAAAGGTTCCATCGGAAACTTGAGAGGGTACTGGAGTATCTAATGAGTCTCTTGACATTTGTTTTGTGCGCCTTCGGCTTAACACAAATCATAGTTTATGGTACAATATTTGATAGAATCCGCCCTACAAACGGTTGGTTCGGTTGTCTCTTCAACTGTTCCATGTGCGTAGGTTTCTGGTCAGGACTATTTCTTTGGGGAATAAACGGTTTTACAACACTATTTATCTTTGATAATAGCATCCTAACAGGGTTTTTGTTGGGGTGTCTTTCTTCTGGTACAAGTTATATACTGTGCCAGATTGTTGGAGATGAGGGTATTAAACATGAACGACTGGACAAAAAAGTGGATGCTACAACCAGTAAGACGTTGCTGCAAGGGTAACTGATTCGGACGGGTAATGCCCGTTTTTGATTTGGAGATATAGATGTCAAAGTATTTATTAACAGAGTATTACGAGCTTTGCCCCAATGGTTTCTGCGAAGATTTACTGACCGAAGACGAGAAGCGACAGGTCCGTGAAAACAATGCCATGTTCCTCACTGGTGTTATGCAAAGAGCGCATGCTAAGAATGGGAACGGTCGCCGTTATCCTCGCGAGATTTTGCAGAGGGAAGTGGAAAACTACAAGAAGCTTGTCCGAGACAGGAGAGCAGTGGGAGAACTAGACCATCCAGACTCCGACGTCGTGAACCTCAAAAACTCGTCACACATCGTCACCGATATTTGGTGGGATGGGGATGATGTCAAAGGGAAGGTTCAAATTCTCACAACCCCATCTGGACAGATCCTTCGCAACCTTGTTGAAGGCGGAGTGAAATTGGGCATCTCATCGCGTGGCTTAGGCTCTGTTGCACAAGCTTCTGGCGGAGATACGATAGTACAAGACGACTTTCAGCTAATATGTTTTGATTTTGTATCTGAACCATCCACCACAGGTGCTTTTATGATGAAAGAAGGAAGACAGAGAAAAGACATTATTACGACAAAGGCAGATAGAATTAATCGCGCCTTAAACGACATTTTAAAGCCTTGGGAGAACAAATAATGAAAATCCGTAAATCCAGATTAAAAGAGATTATTAAAGAAGAAGTAGCTAACTTTAAGTTTATTGACATTAGCGAAAGCATTTTAGACGGCAGCGCCGCCACCGAAGAGGCAGAGGCAGACGAGGAAGAAGCAGAAGCGAACGAATCAACTCGCCTCTTGGACGAAATCGTCGTTCAGGAAATTATTAAAGCTCTAGGAGAGGGACCGCTTAGTCACACGCACCAAGCACAAGCCCTTCAGAAGAAGGCGAAGACACAGGGATCTTTAGGTCATAACGATGCAGCAGCCTTGAAATATCACTTAGCACAGTCTGAGAAAGAACAAGCGACACTTGCAGAAGACGACGACTGGCTGGGAGACGTTAAATCAACCGGAGAGTGGACAGACTATACCGTCGCGGAATTAGAGAAAAAGAAAGCAGCTCTCATGAAGAAAGATGAGAGAGACGCCGACGAAGTGGAAACAGTACGTCAGTTAAATTTTGCCATTAGAGCAAAGAAGGGTGAATTAAGTGAAGAAGAGCGAACTTAAAAAAGTATTAAAACCAATCATCGCCGAGTGCGTCAGGGAGTCCCTCTATGAAGAGGGTTTATTGAAGAATATTGTCTCGCAAGTCGTTGAAGGCTATTCTGCGGGAACAACTCCAATCGTCGAAAGCAAGACTGTAAGTCCCCCCGATAATTCAAAACAAATCAAAGAAGCAACCAAGATGAAAGCAAAGCTTGAAAACACCAAGAAACAAATGTTGAGCGCCATCGGACAGGGAGCTTTGGGTGGTGTGAATGTGTTCGAGGGAACAACGCCAGCACCAGCAGACAGTGGTTCACCAACAGGCGTCATGGAGGGTGTAAGCCCAACAGACTCAGGCGTAGACATCTCATCTATTTTTAATAACAGTTGGGGAAAGTTAATTTAGAAAGGCAATTACAATGGCAACGAACGTCACAGTTAAAGCGAGAGCAGGAGAATCATCCGAAAGGATGATAAAAAGATTTTTAAAGCAAGTTAAAAAGTTTAAAATTATTGAACAAGTTAGAGACAAGCGATATTATAAAAAGAAATCAGACGTCCAGCGACTTGCAAACCAAAAAGCCCGTAGAGATATGGAGAAAAAGAACGCCAAAAAGAAGGCAATGGAGAAATACATATGAGCAATTATTATATTCACAAGTCAGGGATTGGAAGCTCAGCAGCCTACCAGGTCAGTGGAAGACCTTGGATTAAGTCAGATTCTGCTTCCGGCGCAACAACAATAGATTTTCCACAAGTCACAAAGGCGTTCACGATCCATAGTGCTTCGGCTGACTTGGACGTTTATTTTAATTCCTCGGCGACAGCAACAGAAAAACTTACTGTTAAACCTGCAGAGTGTCCGGTGCGTTTTGAAGTAAAGTGTCGCAGTGTAATTTTAAATGGCACTGCAGATTACCAGCTTTACGCCGAGTTGACGGGAATCGAAGATCTATATAGTCTTACTGGATCTGGGGTCGGATGATACTCAACATAGTTAAACAAGAGCACCCAAGCGGGTGCTTTTTTTATTTCTTTTTGGATCTGAAAAAAATGCAGCTCTTACAAGCTTGCACGCACTATGTACTTTCTTAAATTAATTTTCACTTTATAAACAAATACTTATCCTCGCAAGGTGGCGATCCCACCTTCACTGGAGGGTAGTATATGACTACGAAGAAAAAAGGTATTGCTGTCGTATCCGGCAGCGGCGACGTCGCATTCAAGTTCCTTGATGATGGAACCTCCGTATTAGGCAAAGACGAAAATAGTACGCATGCTTTTACGGGCTCCGTAAGTATCTCTGGTTCGATGCAGATAAGCGGAAGTTTATCTCTCACAGAGAGACTTGGTGGATATAAATTTGGTCTACCATACTTGGACGGCGTAGATGATACCGCAACCTTGAGTTTGCTTAATGCAAGCTCTTCGTTTTATAACGGGTTTATGTTTTATCTGAATGCTTCGTCGTCAGCACAAGATACCCCATTCGATCAGGAGAAGAAAATCTATTTTTGCGAAAATGGCACTTGGTTCCCAAGTCCATTCTATAAAGTAGAAGAGTAATCTTTAGATCTTAAAAATTAGGTTTTGAAGCAGTGGAGTAGGGGAGGTCTAAGGGAGAGGTGCATTAAAATGGTTAAAAAATTAAAAGGATTACAAGTAGTCTCGCCATCGGCAGAAAACAAATTTAAATTTAATAACGAAGGAGAATCAGAGTTTGGAAATTCCGATCAAGACTCGCACGAAGTCAGGGGAGCTGTTGAGGCAACCGGATCTGTGGCTGTGGAGGGACCTGTAGAGCTCAAAGAGAGATTATCTGGGTTTACTTTTTCACCTCCTCACATCGACGCATCTTCAGCCTTGTCTGTGGTACAGGAGTTGATTGATAATGCTGCAACAATGTATGAAGGGTTCATGATCTACATTACCAATGCCGCAGCAGGAGAGCCGTTTGTTCAGCCCAATAAGTTCTACTTTTGCGAAGACGGAACTTGGCACCCAAGCCCATTCTCTTCAGAGATTGTCAATTATGCACCAGAACTAAACCCTACTTACGAAATCTCCGTCGCCGCAGAAGGCACAGACTCAGTACCATTCTCTTTAGACCTGCCTTCTGACCTATTCATCGATCAAGACGGCGATGCAATGACCTACACAGCCACTCTTACTAATGGCAACCCGCTACCAGCATGGCTCTCTTTCGATGCAACAAACACAATCCTCAGTGGAACCCCAGCAGAATCCGACATCGGACTCTTGAATGTCCTCGTAACGGCGACAGACCCTTCTAACGAATCGGGCTCCACAACACAGGAAATACAAATTTTAGCAAAGCCAGTTCCTTTCTGGCAAGGTGCCACACACGACTTCGGCACTTCCGGAGATCCAAGTTGGTTCACAATCGGTGCAGGCAACTTACCAGAACTTAATCCAGCCTCCGGTGGTTCGAATGCATGGCACGAAGCAATAGCTCCAGATCAGTTTAGCATAAGCGGTTCAAGAACGGTGATAGAATTCTCCACAGACGATTGGGCTCTCTCATCTGCTGGTGGCAGCGACGACAATAAATTCGCAGTTCTTCTGAGAAAATCCTCAGATGTCGACAATGATTTCATTGGCATGCAAATCCACGACGATGGACAAGAAGATGTAAGAATCGGCATCGCCCATGCCGGTTACAGCGGCAACTCTTGGCAGGTAACAAGACAACACTCTTTCAGTTCGGACTCTTACGGACCAGCTGACGAAGAGACTTATGTGAGTGATTTAAAATATCGATTAGAACTCGGCACTTTGATTCCCAACCCTGCCAGTGCTGTTCATTATGTTCTACCAGTTATGATAATGGCGCTGAGAAAGACTCCACCACCAACTGTCGTTAACGAAGGGTACGGAGACTTTACTTTCGAGCAGTTAAGGGATGAAGACCAATACTGGGCGATCCCCGCATCAATAAGAAATAAGTATTTTCTAAGAAAGACTTATTATTGGAGTGTTAACAATTCTGCCAATCTTCCACTCTCGGAACACACGACATTTCAACCTTCAATCTGGGCCCTGAAAGACACAGCCACATCCTCACCCTTGATGAGTTTTGAGACTTTTCAAATATCACAAGACGATATGCCAGAAGTGAATACAAATTATGTATTTGTAGACTGGGCAGCAACAGAAGGGCAAGCATTTAGTGAGACTATCCCAGCAGATCTATTTGTAGATCCAGAAGGAGAGACACCACTAACATATGTGGCAACTCAGGATGATTTTAGTGCTCTTCCTTCTTGGTTATCTTTCGATCCAGCAACATTAACTTTCTCAGGAACACCTGCAGTAACAGATGCTCCTGGTCTGACAGTCATGGTCCGTGGCTTCGATAGCGCAACTGAGGCAGCTGATCAGGTTTATGGCAGTGCAGGAAATCAAAAATTGTTTTCTCTCATTGTGAGTTAACTTAAAATATTAAAAAAAAAAAGAAGATCAGTTTAAGCTCAATACTAATTAAAACACGAGGGAACAGAAGATGACAATAAAAAAAGTAAAAGGATTAAAAGTAACGAAGCAACTTGTTGAGAAGTTTAAGTTCGACAACGAAGGAAGATCTAAGTTTGGATCACACTCAACCGATACTCATGCTTTAACAGGAGAACTTCGCTCTTCTGGTACTTTAGAACTGGTTGGCGACCTCATCCTCGACCGGCGCATATCAAATGCTCTATTTGGTGCTCCACAACTCGATGGTGCCACCGAAACAACTGAACTTCAAGACTTGATCAACAACATCTCTGAATATGAAGGTTTCATGGTATATCTGACAAACACAGGATCTTCACCGGTTGGACCTTTTTTAAAGTCTCAGAAATTTTACTTTTGCGAAAATGGCGAATGGCACCCCAGTCCGTTCGCACACTCTGGTTCAACAAATTACAATTCAAGACCTGTGCCAGCAAACTCAGCACAAACCGATGCAGACGGCGACGGAGTTCCAGATCACCAAGATGCCTTCCCTAACGACCCTGCTGAAACAACAGACACAGATTTAGACGGTGTTGGAGATAATGCTGATCCCTATCCGAGCGATCCTTTCCTCACTTTTACACCAACCCGTCAACACAGGTTTTACTTTTGGGACCAAAGCACTCAGCTTCAGAAAAACTTATCATCCGAGAATGGACACCTTCAGTTCAGTAAATATAAGAAATTAAGCTCAAACTTTGACTGGTCTACTGCCGCAAATGACGGCGGCCACGGCTGGCCCCCCGGAGACGGAACGTGGGGTTATACCACATCTTGGGCAGGTTGGGCCACCGGCGGCAGCAATTGGTGGAAATATTGCGATTGGGATACAAGACCGGACGACAACATATACACTATGGATCTTGATTTGCCAGTCAACTATCAGGCTGGCTACGGCGTTAACATGTTCATTGGTAATGTCGATGTCTCATCTGACCCCGAAGGACTACACCACATCGATTGGAGTGCACCGGAGTACGTTTGGTTCAAGCCTTATCCAGAAATGGGATATGAACTAGACAACGATGGCAACCCAACTGGTATTAGGTATTTCAAAGAGGGCGGAAGATTAAAAATACAATTGAAACACGCATTAGACGACAAGATATATATTAGAATTGCCCATGGCGCAACAGAAGAAGACATTGACATTGAATCAATGGAATGGATAGATTCCAGCCTTATCGACGCAGACGGTGACAACCGTCCAGTGCCATATGATATATTCCCAGCAGATGGTTCCGAATGGATAGATAAAGATTCTGATGGACTTGGATCTAATGCAGAGAGTCAACTAGGAACAGATGATTACAATCCAGATACTGACGGCGACACACTTGGAGACAATGAAGATGCTTTCCCTCTATCACATTTGCGTTGGATACCCACTAGGCAGCACCAATTTTTCTCAGAATACGACTGGAAATATAATGTAAGAGTTAAATTGTCATCCTCATCTGGATGGTTGCAGTATGGTGCATACGATAAACTTGAAGATTACTTTGACACCACCAACCCCCTTGGATACACTAACTCAGACGGCAGTGGTGAAACATGGCAGCACGATCATGGACACCCACTCTGGCCCCGACCTGATGGAACAATCTCCAACCGATACTGTGTCTTCGACGGACGTACCAACAGCGCAACATCACATGGGAGCACATACTTCGATACAAGACCAGACGACGATGAGATATACTCTTATGATCTCTGGCAATTACCTGAAGACCATGTGGAATCTAACTATCAGTGGGAACCCGTTACTTTTGGCAAACAGGGCAAATTGAGAATTGGAAATATAGATGTGTCTTCCGATTATGACTCCGGAGATTTTACAACCGCAGAAGAACGATCTGCTACTCATCCAGCCGGCTATGTTGAGTTGAAATTAATGCCACCAATGATCACCGAGACGGACGAAAACGGAAATCCAATCGGCGCCCCAAATTCCGCCTTTCCGCAAGGAGGTAGGTTAAGGGTTCAACTAAAGCATGCATCTGATGACAAGATTTATGTCAGAATAGGACACTCTCCAGACATAACCGCCACCACTGATACTGAATTTGGATTTGACACGATACCGTGGACAGAAGAAAATATGATAGACACAGACTACGACAACATCCCAAGTACTGTAGATCAAACCTCATCACAAAACTGGCCACATAACTACGATTACGATGCCGACGGCATTTATGAAGACAGCGCCGACCCCACCTCGGCTTACGATGCAGATTCAGACAATGATGGAGTCCTTGATGGAGTTGATCAATTCCCTATCGATCCTTCTGAATGGACAGACACCGACGGCGACGGTACTGGAGACAATGCAGATGCCTTCCCCATCGACCCGAATTACACAACAGACACTCCCCCTATTGTAGAACTTAATGGACTACCGGTTCATTATATTTTAAAGGATGAGGTTTATTTTGAATGGGGTGCCCTAGCGACAGATGTTGAAGAATTTTTGCCTCCTGGCGACGCAAACTACAACCAGGACTATAACTGGGTCGCTGCAACAATTTCTGGTGATGTAGTGGACACATCGACTCTGGGAACATACAACATTGATTACAGTCATACTGATATTCACGGAAACACAACGACAGTAACAAGGTCCGTCCATGTTGTTGAACCAGATTCAACCGCTCCCTCCTATTTTGATTTACACTGGAATGGGTTAAATAAACAAGTAGAGGTGAGATACCAATTTCATGATCCCAATAAATACGACGAGAACCATCCTGATCATACCTGGCCAGAGTCAAGGGACTATCCATGGAAACAGACTGGCCAAGGTGCTACTTGGATAACTGGAAGAACCGAGCAAACCAAATTTGAATACAATTATGCCTACGGCGGACAGCAAAATAACGCGATAGGCACCGAAGATGCTAACGGAGATCCAGTTTTCGAACCGCGCTCCACACCGAATAACTCAAGATTGGGAAGAGTCCTAATCGAAACAACTGGTCAATACCACGGCGACAACCAGATCACAATAGAATTCAGAGACAACTCAGGAAACGTTTTACATTCGATTACCGTGTGGGACCCACCTCAAGGCGGTTGGGGCAACAATGTAAGACACGAATGTTTCTTTCAGTGTATAAACGGCACTGTCTATGTTGATGGACAAGCAGTCGTAGTATACGACACTGTTGCACAAGATTGGGTTAGTGCCGATGCAGACGGCGACGGTATTGCCGACGACATTGATCCATTTGTAACAGAAACAACAGCAGGTGGGGAAATAAACACAGTACTCACTGCAAACAGCATCCCAACTAATGACCCGATTTTCGAGCAAGACTCGACGGGAAACATATTAATAACTGCCGCCATAGCGGGAGAAACTAACGGCAACTTTGAAGTAGATGCCAATGGAAACATTGTGCTAATAGCATAAAGACACTCAGGAGGAAAGAGGCATGTCAACAACCAATCTTATTTTATCAGGTTCCAACAGTGGTTCACTCGGTATCCCATCAAAGCCGTGGACAGCAGTCTATGCTGACGACTTTCATGGCGACGGAAGCAACTTAACAGGAATCACAGGAACACAAGGTCCAGCAGGTCCAGCAGGTGCAGACGGTGCAGATGGTGCTGACGGTGCCGACGGTGCCCAAGGTCCAGCAGGTGCCGATGGTGCCGCAGGTGCAACAGGTGCCCAAGGTCCAGCAGGTCCAACAGGTGCAGACGGAGCTGACGGAGCACAGGGTCCAGCAGGCTCTTTAGGTGCCATAACAAACCTCACCGCATCCGGATACCTCTCCGCATCTTTCTACCAAGGACTGGGCGGAACAATGGGAAGCCACATCATCCCAAGCGAAAATGCTCAGTTTGACTTAGGCAATGCGGAAAACAAAATCCGCCACCTCTTCTTGTCCGACAACTCTCTTTGGGTTGGTGACAGCCACAAGATATCTACTGTGGACGGCAGCATGAAATTCAAAAAAAGAAACGGTGTTCCGCTTATGCTCGAAAATGCAATGGCGAATGCTCACGGTTCTGTCTTCCTCTCAATTGATCACTTTGTCGCTCAGGGTACACTTACCCTCGACGGCAGAGACAGCATCACTGTTGGCAACCTCAGATTAGATGAGGTGTATCTTATCGCTGATCAGTTAGTCGTGCCCCACGAAGACTTGTTCCGCGAACAAGACATGGACAACGACTTCAACGACGATGTAGTTGAATTGTCCACAGCAGGAGCTGGCATGTTGCCAGACTTGGCTACTGCTAAGTTGGGAACAATGATTTACGATTCTAGTCCTGGCGAACACAATGTTAAAGTCGTTGCCTCCGATAACGACGGCATTACCAAAATCTGGAAAACACTTAGTTTCGTATAATCTAAATTATACAACCTAAACTTACCAAGGCACCTCTTAACGGGGGTGCCTTTGCTAATTCTTTTGAGATCTCCCTGCAAATTGCTCTCTATTTCGCGGGAACAACATAAATAAAAAACAGACAGATTTCAACACTCCCCACCTCTAATTACAGCAAAAGATCGTAGGCACTACTGTGTCTAGAGATCGTGTTAGTTACCAGCATGCATGTATGCTGTGTTATAACGAATAACAAAATTTATTAAATCCTTGGAGGGATAAAATAATGACTTTAATTAAGAAAAAAGGTATTGCGGTACTCAAAGGAGTAGACGTAGTACACAAATTAACTCAAGATGGTACAGCAAACATCGGTAAGACAGGTTCCACCGTCACATTAAGTGGTACAATTGGTGTCGAATCAGCTTACGGAGACATGCTCTCTATGTTTGCTGGCCGTATCGCAGATATAGAATGGTACGGTGTTACAAAGCCAAACGACTATTTCAGCTACACCGCCTATGACAACACCTCTTTGCTTGCAGTCGCATCGACTCAAGCCTCATCCAGTATACATTTGCTAAAATCTGACCTGGCCACCCTTGAAACGACCACAAGTACACAAGAATCTAGTGCCACTTCAATCAATGAGGCATTCCACTCCACTCAGACTTCTGATATGGACGCCGATGAGGTTGAGGTGAACACTTTGATTCAAGACACGAACACTGACATCTCTGATCGCGAAGCACAACTCAGCGGCATGGAATCAACTATGGTTTTTCTCAAAGACCACGCGTCAGTCGATACAATTACAGAAGTTGAATCTCTTGTTTTGAGCACTTCTGGTTCCAACGATACGGCCTTGGTTGCTCAAGTTGGTGCTCTCCTTGCTTCTCTCGCTACCGAAACAGCAGCCAGAATCGCAGGTGACGCTAGTGTTAGTGCAAACATTAACCAGTCTGGCACACTTGATCGCGACACTCAAAAATATTCGTTGCTAGGTCTTATCAATGCAGAGGCATTAAATCGCGGAAATGCTTATTTTATCGAAGATGCCGCTCAGGAAGCAGCAAGGAATTCTTTGTTAACTCTCATCGGTGACGAAGATGACACTTTGTCTGCACTCATTAGTTCCGAAACATCTTTGCGCACAGCAGCAGATGCAAGTTTGGCGCAGCGATTGGCAGATGCAGTCACGGATCTCGGCAATGTTACTGGTAGTTTCGACATTTCAATCAATGCTGAAGAAGTTGCAGAAGAAGCACAACGTGTTGCTAAATTGGCAGATCTTAACTCTGCTGATGCAGAGGGCGACACAATTACCCTAAGAGACAGCAAAACTGTTTCAGGTTCTGTAAAGTATGAAAAAGAGCAGAGAAAGGTCGCATATAACACTACTTTTCCAAACTCAGTGAATGCGAGTTATATCGCAGCAAATAATGCAGCAGATATCGCTCACGATCTTATCGATACTGATTTGACTTCGGAGATTGCAGATAGAGGCAATCAAAGAACTCAATTGTCTTCCTCGATCAACACTGAGTTAAGTGTTTTCGGCGATGCAAAGATTTCTGTTCTCGATGCCCAAATCGCAGCTGAAGAAGCAGCAGAGAATGCTGATGTTATCGCAACAGAAGCAGTTCTCACGATAGAAGAAGGAAGAATGAACGACCTGCAAGATGACGCAGTCGACACATTCTCGGAAGTAGTTTCGTTACTAGACAGTTTGTCTGGTTCTGAAGCAAGTCAACTTTCTTCAGACGTCGCAGCTGTTGTTGGCAACTTAGCAACCCGCACACAGGATCGCATCACTGCCGACAATGGTAGTGTTGGTTATTTGAACAACATCGTTGTTGCAAATAGAACGACTGACATCGCAGTCATGAGCATTCAGATTAGTGCTGCAGAAGCAACATTTCTTGCTGATGAAAATGCACACACTGCTACATTGGCAACTGAAAAGACAGCTTTGACATCCTCACTTGAAACTTGGGATGCAGGCACTCTCGCAACTGCAGAAGCTGCAATGACGGCTACTCGTGTCGCAGGAGATCTTGCACTTAGTGGCAACATTGATACTTTGGTATCTGATCGCCAGCTGGCTGCCTCAAACGAGTCAACATCTCGCACAGACGAAGATGCTATTCTTACAGGAAGACTCGATGCGATTGAAGCACACTTTCAGGGTGACAACATGACACTCGGTGGCACTCTTTCTGTTGGCGGCAATCTTGCTGTTGGTGGCGAGGTCAAACTAGGTGTACATACATCCGTTCCAGCTGAATATGCTTCCGGCACTCAGACTGGCAACAATGGTGCTATGTTCTATCTCGATGCAGCTGATGATGCAAATCGTACAGACTTCGAGAAAGGTTATTCTTGGTACTTTTGTGAGGACGGCGTATGGTTCGCTTCCCCATTTGATAACGAGTAATCTATTTTCATAGACTAGCTTTTATAAGGGCACCTCTTAACGGGGTGCCTTTTTCTTTTTGGATCTCTTTTTTTATCTGCCCCAATAGAAACAGAACATTTGATTTTCACAGTCTTCTTCTTGTGGCCTATTTAAAACCTAATTATGATTTGAGATCCGTGTGGTTTATGACACACATTTCTCAAATCTTATTCGAACAAAGACAATTAAAATTTAAAATCCTTGGAGGGATTATTTTATGACTATTAAAAAAGGTTTAGCAGTTATTGATTCTAGCGGATCCGTAACTCACAAATTCAGAGACGACGGTGAGGTAGTACTTGGTAAAACAGCTGCCCAAATCGATCTCAAAGGTGCAATCTATCTTGGCGAAAATGCCAATGGTGATCGTATCGACAACATTCCTGGTATCGCAAGTTCAGATCTT
>Ga0208299_1001786_pt1 | contig 15379 bp, 18 predicted proteins | sample 15_taG_FD_184089 | JGI IMG/M metagenome (GOLD analysis project Ga0208299, IMG submission 184089) | Marine viral communities from the Subarctic Pacific Ocean - 15_ETSP_OMZ_AT15312 metaG (SPAdes) (version 2) | ecosystem: Environmental > Aquatic > Marine > Oceanic | place: Pacific Ocean | collected...
GGACTTATGAAGATGACAATTTCACAATGATATATAAAAACTATGACACAGAAGCTAGAATATATACACCTCACCAATTACTTAAACTAATACAAAAGCTATGATGATATTTTCAATAATGGCAACAGTATGCATAATACTGTTCCTAATCTACACAATAATAGAAAACAAAATATCTATTAAGTACAACAAAAAACTAATTGAGAACTTGAAAAAATTTCAAGATGAAGCAAAACGAGAAACTAATTAAAAACCTAGAAAATATGGCACCAATTGATTTAGACGATATTCCTAAATACTATAAAGGTAAAAATGGATATATGGCAAAAGACGTAGTAAGCAACTTTGACCTCAGTTATAATATCGGAACAGCAGTTACTTATCTTTTGAGAAGCAAGAACAAACACAATGATAAAGGAGTTGAAGATATTAGAAAAGCAATCAACCATTTACACTTTGAATTAGATAGACTGTATGACGAGGTATAAATGCAAGTGTGGTAAAGAAAAGGACTTAGCAAAAGCAACAATAGTTTTAATAGATGGTAAATGGGTTGCAAAGGAAGCTTTATGTGAATGTGGTAAATATATGGATAGCAAACCAACAGAAGGAATGCCAAGTCTAAAGCGTACTGAACCATCATTAAACAAGAAGAATGATAGACTTTGGAAAGACACTAAAGAAAAGTTCTTAAACTAAAAATAACAAAAATCTATTATATATTATGAAACAACAAGTTAAGATAAGTAAAGTAAAGGGAAACCCTAACAACCCTAGAATTATTAAAAACGATAAATTCAAAAAGTTAGTAAAGTCAATACAAGAGTTTCCTGAAATGCTAGAAAAAAGACCTATTATCGTTGATGAAGATATGATGGTGCTTGGTGGTAATATGCGACTAAAAGCAAGTAAAGATGCAGGGCTAAAAGAAGTATGGATTGATATAGCAGAGGGTTGGACAAAAGAACAAAAAGATGAATTTGTAGTTAAAGACAATGTAAACTTTGGAGAGTGGGATTGGGATATATTAGCAAATGAGTGGGAGTCTGAAAACTTAGATGATTGGGGTATTAATTTGCCTGAGTTTTGGCATCAAGAAGAAACTATTTTAGATACTGATGACATTAAAAAGACTGAATATTTGTCTATTGTTGTTGTAGCATACGAAAATGTTCAAGACTTAGATAGAATAACAAGTCTTTATGAATTAGATAGTATAGATATAACAGAAGACATCAAAAGCAATATTACAACTCAAAGAAAAGTATATGTCTTCAAAAAATAAAAAATTAGTAGCGATTTTAGGTGGTAGACCTTATATGGATAACCTTACTTTAAGGAGGTTTTTAATTCCCCCTGTAAGAGAAAAGCTTAAAAAAGAAGGAATAGATTTTATAGTTGCAACTAATAATAAAACAGCTGCAAAAGACTATAAAAAAATCAAAGATATTAAAGTAGTTGAAACAAGTGATAAGTTGCATAATGAATTTATGTCTAGGCAAAAAGAAAGCAAAGCTAATTTAGGAGCTGAAACAAGAGAAACAATAAATGACTACGCTAAAAAAAATAACTATAAATATGCAATACATTTAGATGATAATATAACATCAATATTTTATAATAAAAACAATAAAAATATAACTATTAAGAAAAATAAACCACAAGCATTTTATGAAATTATCAAATTGCTTTTTTTAATATCTGAAAATTCTAACACAGGAGCAGTAGGTCTTATGATGTCTGCTTTTCCTAGTGCAGGTTCTGTTAATATTACATCAGGATTTCCTTATAGTTTTTTCTGTCATAAAGTAGATAAAGATTTTAAATTTGAAAATGCTACTGAAGATGATATTTTAATGAGTATATATCACGGAGAGAATAAAAAACCAAGTTGCATAATAAGAAACGCTTTGCTATATGGTAAAACAGGTAAAAAAACATCTATGGATGGTAATAGAAAGATATATAATGCAATGCTTAAAGAGAATAAGAGAGGAGAATATGCAGAGAAAATGTACCCTAATATCTATACTAGAAAAGTAAGTTATATGGCAAAATCTAGTACTATGCAAAAAGAACCTTTCTTGCAACATAAGCATCAATTAAAAAAACCTAAGAATTGGGATAAAGAATTGTATTTTGACATTAAATTAATTGATAAAATAAAAAAGTTAGTTGATAAAATACATAAAAGAGAAACAAATGATTGAAAATATAATTGTTGGTGCAGGATTATCAGGAGCTACATTAGCTAGAAAACTAGCGGATGAAGGTGAGAAAGTATTAGTAATAGAAAAAAGAGAACATATAGGTGGTAATACTTATGACTATATAGATGATAAAACAGGAATAAGATTAAGTAAATACGGCGCACATATATTTCATACTAATAGTGATATGGTATGGGAGTTTGTAAATAAATTTTCTAAATGGAATTTATATGAACACAAAGTATTATCTTATGTAAATGGCAAGTATGTTCCTGTGCCTGTTAATATAAAAACAGTGAACGAATTATTTGATTTAAAAATTAAGAATAAATCCGAAATGCAATCTTGGTTAAAAGAAAATCAAGTAAAAAATAAAATTAACAATTCAAAAGATTCAGCATTAGCAAGAGTTGGGAAAGAACTATATGAGTTAATGTTTGAAAATTACACAATAAAACAATGGAACTTAAATCCATCAGAATTAGAACCTTCAGTATTAGAAAGAATACCTGTAAGAGATACATTTAATGAAAGATACTTTTCCGATAAATATGAAGCACTACCAACAAATGGATATACTGAATTTGTTAAAAATATATTAGACCATAAAAATATAACAGTAGAGTTAAATACAGAATACAATTGTAATGTACATAAATCAAACAAACTTTTTTTTACAGGCAAAATAGATAGTTACTTTGCAGATAAGTTTGGTAAATTAGAATATAGAAGCCTAAACTTTAATTATAAAACATACGAAGTAGAGGACTATCAACCTGCTGCTGTTGTAAACTATCCTTCATTAGAATACCCTTATACAAGAAAAATTGACTATAAAAAATTCTACAACACAAAATCTAAATATAGTATTGTAGCTGAAGAATTTAGTTCTAGTATAGGAGAAGAATATTATCCTGTGCCTACACAAAAAAATAGAGATACATATTCTAAGTATCAAGCAGAAGCTAAAAAACTAGAAAACAAAAATATTTATTTTGTTGGTAGGTTAGCAGAATATAAGTATTTCAATATGGACCAAGCAATTTTAAGTGCTTTAGAACTATTTAATAAAATATACAAGAAATAAATGGAACAAAATAGAACAAAGATTAACAAAGAGAGGTTACTCAAAGCATTAGAAAGTTCTCTAGGAGTAATAACTACTGCATTAAAAGCAACAGACTTATCAAGAACAAACTTTTATAAGTGGCTAAAAGAAGATGAAGAATTTGCAGGTAAGGTTGAAGAAATAGAAAACATACAGCAGGACTTTATTAAGTCAAAGTATTATGAATGTGTAAAAGATAAAGTACCTTCAGTTGTAATACACGCTGCAAAGACTAGGTTAGGTTGGAATGAAACAAATAGAGTAGATATAACTTCAGGCGATAAAGCAATTAATATGCCTGTTATTACATTTGTAGAAACTGATACTGAATAAGAAATACAATCCATTATTTTCTTCTGATGCTCGTTACTTTATAATTACAGGCGGTAGGGGTTCAGGAAAGTCTTTTGCTGTTACAGTCTTTCTTACTTTACTTACAATGACTAAAGGTATTAGAATACTCTTTACTCGTTTTACAATGACTTCAGCTCACCTTTCAATCATTCCTGAGTTCTTAGAAAAGATAGGGCTGCTAGGATTTGATGAAGTGTTTAGTATTAATAAAGCAGAAGTAGTAAATACAAGCAATCAGTCTGACATTCTATTTAGAGGTATTAGAACATCAGCAGGAAATCAAACAGCAAGTTTAAAGTCTTTACAGGGAATAAGCTGTTGGGTTTTAGACGAAGCTGAAGAACTTATTGATGAAGATATATTTGATACAATAGATTTAAGTATCAGAGAAAAGGACATACAGAATAGAGTAGTATTAATATTAAACCCCGTTACTAAAGAGCATTGGATATACAAAAGGTTTTTTGAGGACAAAGGAGTAGAAGCAGGTTTTAACGGTTTTAAGGACAACGTATGCTATATACATAGTACATACCTAGACAACATAGAAAACCTCTCTACGAGCTTCCTAGAGCGTATTAAGAGCATAAAGCATAGAAACTTTAAAAAGTATCAGCACAAAATCTTAGGGGGGTGGTTAGACAAAGCAGAAGGAGTTGTATTTGAGAATTGGAGTATTGGAGAATTTAATCCTGATGGGCTTCAGACTTCTTGTGGTATGGACTTTGGTTTCTCAGTTGATCCTGATAGTTTGACTGAAGTAGCTATTGATAAAAAGAAACATAAGATATATCTTAAAGAACATATCTACAGGAATGGTTTGAAGTCTAACGAACTTGCTAAAATCATATTAGACAAAGTAGGGGAAAAGCTTATCATAGCTGATAGTGCAGAACCAAGACTAATAGCAGACCTTAGACATTTAGGAGTAAACATCAAACCTGTAAAGAAAGGAACTATTGAAAGTGGTATAACTCGTATGCAAGATTATGAACTTATTATAACTCCTGACAGCACTAACATAGCTAAAGAATTAAATAATTATATTTTTAGCGATAAGAGTTCTAAGTTATATGTGGACGCATACAATCACGCAATAGACGGAATAAGATACAACGTCATCTACCACTTAGACAACCCTAACGCAGGAAGGTATTTTGTGCAGTAGCATATTTTAAACTAAATTAAGGAAATTTCTATTATATATTAAGACTATGAAAGTAAAGATTAAAAAAGAAGGGAAAGTAAAGGAGTTCAAGTTGATAAGCAGTTGGGAAGATGTAACAATGGAGAAGTGGTTGAAGCTTATAGACTTTCAAGAAGGAACAAAGAGTGAAGAAGCAGAAGAAACAATAGCAGCTTTATCTAATATTCCTAAGAAGCTAGTAAAGGAATTAGCACTAAAAGATGTTGCTGTTATAATGAGTAAGATTGCAGAGCTTCAGGCAAAGCAAGATAGTTCTTTAAAAAGGATAATTGAAATAGAAGGTAAGGAGTATGGCTTCCACCCTGACCTAGATAGTATTACATTAGGTGAGTATGCCGATATCGAGACGTTTATTAAGAATGGAATTGAAAAGAGTTTACCTGAGTTGATGGCTGTATTATACAGACCGATAAAAGAGAAGAAGAATGATATATATATTATTGACGCTTATGATGGTGATATTCGGCTTAGGGCAGAAGAAATGAAAAAGATGTCAGCTCAACAAGTGCAAAGTGCTTTACGGTTTTTTTTTGTTTTCGCGAAAGAGTTGTCAATGATTTTGCCATTGTATTTAATGGAACAGATGAAGGAAATGAAGAAGCAATAGCAACAGAAGATTTCGCAAGTAAGTGGGGTTGGTTCGGAGTGATGTACAGATTAACAAATGGTGAGATAGTAAACTTAGATAGGATAACAAAATTAGGACTGTTAGAAGCTTTAACTTGGTTGAGTTATGAAACAGATTTAAATTCACAAAATAAAGTAAAAAGAAATGGTGAGCAATAAAACATATAATAATGTAGTAAACACGCTAGTTAGACTAGCTCAATATCACGGACAAATATCTACTGTATCAGTTGGTGATATATATGATATTGATTTGGAAAAAGAAACTAAGTTCCCTTTACTGCATATCAATCCAACATCAGTAACAACGGGTGATAGTCAATTGAATTATAACTTTCAGATATTCGTTATGGATATGGTAAGCGAGAAAGAAGATTGGCAAACTGAACAACAAGAGCTTTTAACTAAGTTAGTAAATACAAAGAACAATGAGCAAGAAGTCTTTAATCAGACACTAGCAATATGTACAGACTTTATAGGAATGTTAAGACATAGTGAACAGCAATCATTAGATGGGACTGATGACATTAATTCCCCTTTATATTTTACTGAAGGGCAATTTACAATAGAGCCTTTTACAGAGAGGTTTGATAACTTATGTTGCGGTTGGGTATTTCAAATAGGAGTAGTAGTTCAGAATGATTTTCAAACTTGTACTATTCCTGTAACTGAAAAAGGTGCAGGGTATTAATGAACTTTAGAATAGGTAAATATAAAATAACAATAGGATTTTTTAAAATAACAATAACTTTTTAATATGGCAAATTTAATTACAACCTTAACTGAAAGTGTAACCTTAAACGGTTCAGTAAGAGGTTCAACAAACACAGTAACAACAACAGGAATAGGTGATGTTCTTGAAAGAATAGTAACTTGTACTCATAGTCAGACTACAACAATAGCAACCTTTGCAGCAGCTCCTTATACTTCAGCAGGGGCTATTGATGTAGAGAATGTGCGATACATTAGAGTAACTAACTTAGGAGAAGATAGTGCTGTGATTTTAGCAGTAGTAATGACTGATACAAACTATCAAGTAAGACTACCCGCAGGAACATCTCATATTCTACCAAGAGCAGAAGCAGAAGCGATAGGTGAAGAAGATAATACACCTGATTTTACTAGTCAGGAAGATTTGATTTCTTTACAAGTAAAACCTGAAGGAACAACTTACAGTCCGAGAGTTGAATTATTCGTGGGTGTAGCTGAGTAATGAAAACGGAAGCTCTTGAAAGGTACCTTAATAGTTTTGGTAAGTATATAGTTCAACAAGCAAGAACTAACTTAACTAAAGCCAAAAAGAATGATACTAAGAGTTTATACAATTCAATAAGCTTTAAAGTAACAACTAATGCACAAGGTTTTAGTGTTCAATTCTTTATGGATAACTATGGAACATTTATAGATAAGGGAGTTTCAGGAACTAATAAGACAAGAAGCTTTAAAAATTATGAAGGTAAAGTAATTTCAAGTCCTTATAAATTCGGTACAGGATCTTCAAGAGTAGGCAAATCAAAAGGCGGAATGTCAGGTATTATGGCTAAGTGGGCAAAAAGAAAAGGCTTAAAATGGAGAAATAAAGAAACAGGTAAATATATGAGTCATAAAAGTATGGGGTATCTTATAGCTAGAAGTATTTATAGTAAAGGAATAAAAGGCATTAGTTTCTTTCAAAGACCTTTACAATTAGGAATGAAAGACTTCCCAAAAGAAATGTTAGGAGCAGTAAAAGATGATATAATTAACGGATTAACAACAGTAAACTAATGGCAACAATAATAGAACAAGAACCTTTATGGCCCCAACTTCCTGTTGGGCAAGATGTGGTATTTACAGTATCAAATAGTACAATAGTAGCAAGTCAAACGAAAGTGAAGTTTATAGCTGAGGTTCATATAACTAATACATTCCCTACATATTCAAGTTCTACCTTAGTAGGAACATTCAAGACAACACCTAACAATGCAGGAGTAGGTATGTTTAACTTCAGAAATATTATAGAGAATTATGTAAGTGCTGATAATATGGCTAGACTAAACAGTTCTTACAAAGGAGTAACAACTACTTCTGACACTCCGCACCCTTTACACTTAATTGATAAATACTCAGGAAACATAAATGCTATGCGTTATATGGCTATTCAATTTAAGATAGAGTATTTAGGAGCAGACGCTAATTTTCCTGATGTTGTAAATATAGACACAGGACAGTCGGCACAAATTTCAGATAATTATTCTCTTTTCAATGGTTACTTAAAATATTCAGATAAGATTAATTTATTCAATTCTAATTTTGGGTATGATTTAGGTAACTTTAATTTGTCTGCTCAAACAAACAAGTTCTTGACTAATGCACCTGTTGATTTATATGCGAATTTAGAAGATTATGGAACACTCGCTTTTTTAGCTCCTAATGACAATTTAAGTTTTATAAGACTAACATATAAAGACAGTTCAGGATCAACAATAGGAACAGAAGATGTTGATAGGGATTTTGCAAACGGTGCTTATAATGGTTTCAATGGTTATATAGGAATGAGTTTAATTTATTTTGGCTGCTATCCTGCTAATTTAATGAGAGATGGTTCAAGCACCTTTGCAGGTTTAGTTACAGCAGGAACTATTCAGGGTGGTAGTATTCAAATCGTTGCTTGGGATAATAGTGGTAATAGAATAAGTAAACAATACACAATAAACCTTAATTGTCCTGATTTAAAAGGATTTGAAAGTATAAGACTTACTTGGCTTAATCAATGGGGGGTTTGGGATTATTATACATTCACAAAGAAGTCTACAAGAAGTATATCAACTAAAGGAACAACATATACACAGTTAGAAGGAACTTGGAATGAAAGCACTTATAGATTAAATGGTTATAAAGGTGGTAAGAAGTCTTTTAGAGTAAATGCTACTGAGAAAATAAAAATGAACACAAACTTTGTAAGTGAAGAATATAATACAATATTTGAAGAATTAATAAACAGTCCTGAAGTTTATATATTAGAAGGGTATCAATCAGATGCTTCTTTTGCTGCTTTAAATCAATATGTAACACCCGTAAGACTAACAACTTCAAGCTTTACACGAAAGACACAAGCAAACGACAGACTTATTCAATATACTTTTGAAGTAGAAAAAAGTAAAACACTAAGAACACAATCTATATAATGAGTGTACAGTTAATACTATATCCACAATATTATGATGGTTCATCACCATTAAGTTCTACATCTACTGAATTCTTTGTTGATGGTGTTAATTTTAATACTGTAAACGCTTCATCTTCAACTCTAAATATTTCAGGGTCTTTACCTCAGGCGTTTATTAATTCATATACTATTTTTGGGTATTCGTTTTTTACAATAAACTCTTGGTATCGTTTTAGTAGTAATTCTTCAGCAGTATTTGGAACGACAACAAACGAAATGAGTGCAGTTGGTGGCACAGGAATACTTCAAAGATTATCCAACCTTACTTTTGGAGCTACATATGATTTAACTTTCAATATACAATTTAATACAACAACTTTTACTGTTTACCAATACCACCACAACGTATTAAAAAGTACACATACGATTACAGGTGCAGGAACTCAGACTATACAATTTGACGCTTATTCAACTGCTGACATAATAGTAATTCATAGTGTAACCTCAGCTTTAAAAATAAATGATATTTCTTGTGTTGTATCTACATCAACACCAAGTGGAGTATTTACAGATTTAAGCAATGGTCAAGTAATATGCGACTTATATGAAGATGAAGATATTCCTTTAACTTTAAGTGTAGATGATTTTAAAAATGTAGCTGAAAAAGTGCAGTCTTATTCAAAAGCTTTTAATCTACCTGCTACTAAAAGAAATAATCAAATCTTTGATAATATATTTGAAGTAACAAGAACAGATACAGGACTTAACTTTAATCCTTACAAAAAGACACAATGTGTTTTAAAGCAAGATGGCTTTACTTTATTTGAAGGGTATTTAAGACTTATAGACATACAAGATAAAGAAGGGGAAATAAGTTATAATGTAAATCTTTATTCTGAAGTAGTTGCTTTAGCTGATGTATTAAAAGACAGAACATTCTCAGACTTAGATTTTACAGAATTAGAACACGACTATAATTATACACAAATCAAATATAGTTGGAATGATACAGGTTCTAGTATAACTTATTCAAATTCAGGAACTTCAGGGTTTAGAGATGACTATACAACTTTAAGATACCCTTTTATAGATTGGGAACATCAAGTAGCGGTAGGTGGTTCAAACGCAGCAAATGCAACAGCAGGTAATCCTGAGTTATTAAGATTAGAAAATGCTTTTAGACCTACTATAAATATAAAGTATCTAATAGATAGAATATTTGCTGCTAGTCCTTTTACTTATACAAGCGACTTTTTTGATACAGCAGGTTTTGGAAAGTTGTATATGGACTTCAATTGGGGTTCAGCAGATGCGCCTGTTACTTTTAATAACTCAGCATCAGCAGATATTACTAGTCAAATTAATTGCACAGCAGGAACGAATACAATAGACTTTACTTTTTCTTCTATTTCTAGCAACTTTGGATATAGTTCAGGGGTTTTTACTGCACAAGCAGCCAATCAAATTTATGATATTAACTATGATTTTAACATATACTCAGCATCAGGTGGCCCTTATACTGTTGTTTGCGAATGGGTAGATAGTTTAGGAAATACTTATAACTCACAAACAATAACACCGCCATTAGTAGGTGCGGGTAGTACACCTTATGTAGGTTCTTTTATTTCTGTTCCTTTATCTTCAGGAGATACTTTAAAGTGTGTTTTCACTTTAACCACAGGAATAGTTATTATTGGCGCACCTCAAACAAACTGCTGTACTGCTACAACAACAGCGCAAAACACGACTAACAACACCCTTTTAGAAACTTTAAGAGGAGAATTAGGACAATGGGATTTCTTAAAAGGACTACTTACTATGTTTAATTTAGTTACTTTGCCTGATGAAGATAATCCTAGCAATATAAAGATAGAACCTTACAATGATGTATTTTTAGAAAATGACGATAGTACCCCGTTAGATTGGACAGATAAGATAGATGTTACAGAAATGAAGCTTACACCTTTAACTGAATTAAATAAGAAAACTATTTTTAAATTTGTTGAAGATGATGATGATTGGGCATTTAATAACTACAAAAATTCAGTGGGTGGGCATTTATACGGAAGTCATGAACAAGATGAAGTGTTTTATACAATATTAGATGGTGAAAAAGAAATAGTAGCAGAACCATTTGCAGCAACAGTACCTAAAGCATTAATGTCGCAGTTTTCAGATTTTATCACTCCTGCTGTTTATTCTTACAATCCTACTGACCAAACTTCTGAAGGATTTGATAATAGTCCTAGAATTATGTACAACAATGGTAAAAAGACTTTAACAAGTTGTGCTTATTACATACCTGCTCAGAATGGAGTTGCAGAAGAAGTAGATGAAGATGAGTTTTTACAATTTAGTCATTTAACAGAGATACCAACATCAGTTTCTATTCCACCAACTTCAGGTGATACAGTAGATTTTAATTTTGGAATTTGTCAAACTTCAGGGGGTATCGGAACTACTCCTTATAATCTATATAGTATGTATTGGGCTCCGTATTACAATGAGCTTTACAATCCTGACACTAGAACTATGACTATTAAGGTAAATTTAAGTCCTTCAGATATTAATACATTTAAATTCTATGATATAATCACTATCAAGAACCGAGAATTTAGAGTGAATAAAATAGACTACAAACCTAATGACTTAGCAACCGTTGAATTTATACTTATACCATAATGGCAAAACCTAACAACACAATATTCAAAACAGGGTTTGATGTAAAACCTGCTTCAATTAATGCTTTAGGAGTGGTAACATTTACTGATGGAACTAATGAACTACAACCTAATCAACTACAATGTGAAGCTTATGGATATACCTATAATAAAGCAACAGGTACTTGTTCAGCTTTTAAATATAACACAAATCTGAATAGAAGTTTTAGTAACGAAAACAACAGCATACAGGGTACAGGAAACTCAACAGAAACAGGAACGAACAACACCTATATTATGGGTGAGTTCAATACTGTAAAAGGGTTTTCAAGAAATAATATTATAGTAGGTAATCAAAACGAAATAGCTAATGGCATAAATAATGCAAATGTCTTTGGTACTTTAGGTGAAGCGACAGTCGATAATTCAATAGTCTTAGGAGGTAATGCTGCTGATGACTTATTAGGGGAAAGACAAGTAACAACATTAATGAATGGAGTACAAACAACAGACGGAAGTACAATTGATAGTTATTTAAATAATGGGAGACCCTTTTCAGTAACAAACCGTTACTATGCAATTCCTGAAAATACTGCTTGTTATTTTCAAGCTGATATTTTAGCTTTAAGAGTTGGTGGTTCAGCGGCTTCAGGTGCAGTTGGTGATTTTAAGTCTTGGGTTGAAAGAGGAGTAGTTATAAATAAGTCCGGAACATTAAGCATATCAAGATCTAGGACATCACCTGCAAGTTCAGGAACGACAGGGAGTTGGTCGCCTGTTTCAACAGTATCAGGAACTAACTATGTATTAACTGTAACAGGAAAAGCAGATATGACTTTAGAGTGGGTAGCAAGTATAAGATTTACTCAAATAAAAACAAGTGTAGCACTTTAAAAATAAAGATATGGCAGATAAAACAATATTAGAACTTGAAGTTAAATCAAATGTAGGAAGCGTATCTAAGGATATGGATAAACTTGCAGACAATACTGAAAGAGCAGCAGACGAGCAAAAGACTTTAAATAAAAGCACAACACTAGCTTCACAAGGATTTAGAAGATTAAGAACTATGGTTCTTGCTTTTGGTGCTGCATTAAAAGCACTAGGAATTGGATTGTTAATTTCTTCTTTTGTAGCACTTAAAGAAGCGTTAGAAAGAAATCAAAAAACAATGAATACAGTCAATACTGTTATGACTACTGTATCAACTACTTTCAATCAAGTAGCAAATGTACTTGTTGATGTATATAATTGGGTAACAAAATCTTCAGATAGATTTGATGGTTTGACTAAAGTTATAAAAGGATTAATGACAATAGCTTTAACTCCTTTGAAATTATCTTTTTATTCTATTAAATTAGCAGTTCAAGGTGCTATGTTAGCTTGGGAAGATAGTTTTTTAGGTGGTGGTGATGAAAAGAAGATAGCAGAATTAAGACTTAGTATGTCTGAAACAGCAAATGATATTAAAGAAGTTGGATTAGCAGCCGTTGAAGCAGGGAAGGATATTTATAATAATGTAGGAGACGCTATTAGTGAAATAAGTGCGATAGGTAAAATGGCTATTGATGGCATATCCGAAATAAGTATTAAGGCAAATTACGAACAAGCAAAAGCTACAACAGCAGCACAAAACAGTGCAAAACTAGCTGAAGCTGCAATACAAGGACTTATTGAAAAATATGATAGACAAGCAGAATTACAAAGACAGATAAGAGATGATGAAACTAAGACTTTTGAAGAAAGACTAGCTGCGAATAAAGAGTTAGGAAGGATATTAGAAGAACAGGAAACAGAGATGTTAAAATTAGCAGATACTAGAGTTGCTTCTGCTAAATTAGAATTAGACGCAAATAAAGAGAATATAGACTTACAGGTGGCTTATCAACAAGCATTAAACGATAGAGCAGGAGTAGAAGCTCAGGTTGCAGGTTTTAGAAGTGAACAACTTACAAACCAAGTATCATTAGAAAAAGAACTACTTGAAACACAAAGAGAAATAGCACAAGAAGGACTTTCAGGAATGGAAAAAGAATTACTTGAATTAGAAAATGCTTATAAAGTTAAATTAGAAATGGCACGTAAGTCAGGAATGGACACTACTGCTATTGATAAACAATATGCTAAACAAAAATCAGATATTGTACAAGCTCAGGTAAATTCTCAGTTAGAAGCGTTTTCAGGACTTGCAGGAGCTTTAGGTGCTTTAGCAGGAGAAAGTAAAGAATTAGCAATAGCACAAGCTGTTATAGACACTTATGTAGGTGCGAATAAAGCGTATGCTCAAGGGGGAACTGTTGGATTTGTTACAGCAGCAGCAGTTATACTAGCAGGTCTTGCTAATGTTCAAAAGATTATGTCTACACCTATTGAAGGAACTAGTGGTGGTGGTTCAACACCTACTACTTCTACACAACCACCTGCACCTCAAATGATGTCAGGAGCTTTTGAATTAAGTGGTGGTATAAAACCTGAAGCAAGTAAAGCATATGTAGTTACAGACGAAATGTCTAATAGTCAGAACCAACTAGCAAACATAAGACGTAGAGCTACTATTTAAAAATCAAATAAAAGTTAAAAATATCTATTATATATTATGAAAAAGAAAACAAGAATTGTAGAATTAGTAATATCAGACGATAGTCAAGAGTTAGCAATTGACGCAATCAGTTTAGTAACATCACCTGCAATAGAACAAGATTTTGTATTTTTCGGGAAAGAGAAAAACAACTTGACATTTGCTAAAGTAGATGAAGAAAAGAGGGAATTAATTTCACCTGCACTTATACCGAATAAACAGATCTTCAGACACGACCCAAATACGGATAGTGACTACTATGTTTACTTTTCTAAGGACACAGTAAAACAGGCGGCATACCTATACTTAAAACATAACAATCATCATAAGGCAACCTATCAACATCAGGATAGAGTTTCAGGTGTCTTGACAGTTGAGAGTTGGATTAAGGAAGGTGATAGTGATAAGTCAAAAATGTATGGTTTTGATCTTCCCGTAGGCACTTGGTTTGTCAAGATGAAGATAGAGAATGACGAGCTTTGGAATAAAATCAAAGAAGGAGAACTTAAAGGTCTTTCAATTGAAGGGTACTTTGTAAATAAAATGGAAACTATGAGTAAAAAAGAATTTACAACAGAAGAAGTTAAGACAGCACTAAAAGAATTGTTAAAACCTAAATTAAGTAAAGTTAAAAAGATTAATTTTAATACACAAAAAGAATTATTTGATTTATTAGATAAATTTTGGAAAGATTTTGACAAAGCAGTTTTGCCTTTTGAAAAAGTAGAAGGCACTTTGAAGGGAATGATTAAAAGTGCAGAAAAAGCAAAAACAACTGCTAAAGAATATATAAAAAAAGCTGACCAATTTAATAAGCAAATAAAAGAATTAGGAGTATCTGAAAAAGAAGCAAAAGCAGGTACATATATAAAACAAAAACAAGAAGATATAAAAAGTGCAGATAATTGGATAAGAGTTATAAAGAAATTCATAGCTGATGCTAATAATGTAGATTAATAAAAAGATAATATGAAACCAACACAAGAACAAATACTAAGTGCTTTAAACAAGCTAATAAGAGAAAACAAAACTGAACTAAAAGCAGAAAAGGTTGAGTTGGGTTCTATTGATGACTTAACAAAGAAAACAAAGAAAGCAATAGATACTTTTAATAGTATTAATGCTTCAGCAAGAAAAGCAGGACAAATAATAGACAAAGCAGAAAGTGAAGCCACTAAACTCAATAAAACATTTAAAGATTTAGAAGGTGATTGGGATAAGGTAAAAAAACAAGCAAAAGAATTAGGGGTAGATTTGCCAAGTGAAGTAGCTGCTTTAGTAACAAATGCGAGTGCTTATGAAAATAGCACAAGAAATGCAGCAAGTCAATTAGAAAAAGCTTCATCTATTGTTTATGGTATTGAAGATTAATCTAAAAATCAAATAAATAAATAACTATTCTATTATATTAAAAAAGAACCTATGGATTTAAAGAAACAAATATTAGTTGCACTTGGACTTGACAAAGAGGAAGTGAACTTAGAATT
>Ga0208299_1001787_pt1 | contig 15375 bp, 19 predicted proteins | sample 15_taG_FD_184089 | JGI IMG/M metagenome (GOLD analysis project Ga0208299, IMG submission 184089) | Marine viral communities from the Subarctic Pacific Ocean - 15_ETSP_OMZ_AT15312 metaG (SPAdes) (version 2) | ecosystem: Environmental > Aquatic > Marine > Oceanic | place: Pacific Ocean | collected...
AACTGCCTTACAACAAAGAAACAAAGCATCCGTACAGGAAGTTACTGCAACTGCATATGGTGAACCTGTATATTCTGCTACGGTTTCTTCAAACATCTGTACTATTTTATAGGGATTGTGTTTCATTATTCTCTTTCTAGTATCCAAAATTTTTCATTAAATCCGCATTTGTTGAATAGTGCTTTGCTTGCTTCATTCTCTATTTTCACTCTTGCATATGAGCCAGGGAATCTGTCCATTACTTCGTTTATCAGTTTTACGCCAATTCCCCTCTTTTGAAAATCTGGATGAACACAAACTCTTATATCTGCATTAATTGAACCTGCATAACCGGCAGGATTTCCATCACAAAGAGCAACAATATAATTGTTTGCATATTTTGCCATATACAGAGATTGTGCTTCTCTTGAAATATTAACTTGTTCTATGAACCCACCTTGAACTCTTTTATCGTTTCGAAGGGTTCTAACGAATTCCCAATATTCGCTTGTATTATCTACTATTTCAATCACAGAAATCTTTTCCTTAAGAGTTTAAAGTTAATGATTTCTCCATTTTCTGTGTGGGCAGATAAAATTTGTAACAAACCATCACCACAGATTACAACAGGATTTCCATCATCAAGTTTCCATATTTTACCACAATTTTCCTTCGGGTTCAATATATTTATTTGAGGAAATACTTTCGAATTATCAATATAAATTAGTCGATTATCATAAAGCGAAGTAGAGCCTTCATATGGATATCCTGTTGCACAAATCTTTTTGTGGATGTTGTCTGCGGTGTTTGACCAATCTATTCTTAGGTCTTCCTTGTCTTTCCACACAACAAACGAACTGTCATTTTTGTAATCAATATCTAACTGGCTTGGAGTCCCCTTTAGAAATATATCTATTAACTTTATATACATCTCAACAACTAAATCAAAAGCCTGTCTTATAGTTATGGGGTGTTTGATTGTTGTTTTCTCTCTACCATAAACAATTCCATAATCTGGGTCACTGTCTTCTTCTGTGTCAGTTGGTTGAAAACAACTAGCACCAATATAATCCTCTCCATCTAGAAGAGAAGATACCGTAGGACAAAATCCTCTTCTTTCGGGAAGATAAGAATCGTGCAACACAATATACTTGTTTAAACTATTTTTAATTAAAAACTGCCAGCCCACAACGAAAACTTTTTCGACTTTCTTTAACTGCTCTTCTTCAAAGTTTGACTTCTGGTACAATTTGATTTGATTGTCCATACACCACTGAACAATTTTTTGATAATGAACAGAATCATTTCTTTCTTTGTTATCGTAAGACACAACAAATTCTGGAAAGTGTTCTAAACTTTCAAGCAATCGCATTCCTTTATATCCAGTAACAAAAAGACCAAATTTCATTACCAAGTTTCCTCTCTGGTTAAATAAGAACTCATATCCCACAATCCTCTTTGTTTTATTCCTGCCCAAGCAGACAAATATCCTCTATCCAATCCCAAATTCAAATCAGGATTTATGGCAGAACCTAAGTCAATATAAGTGTTGTTTGGTGCAATTTCGTGTAACCTATGAATACAAATATTCCCAAGACTGCTGGCACAAAACAAGAAAAGATGTCCTTCTGGTTTTTCTTTCTTTACATAATCTACAATCTGTTCAATCTTATCATCGTCGTTGATAATGCAGTTAGAGCCAACTCTAAAATCTTTCTTTACTTTTAGCCCGTTTAAATTTGCCTTTTCGTTACACATTATGATTATCTCATATTCATTAAATAATGGCAATGCTTCGGCTCGGAAGTTGGGGTAGTTTGAATTGATGAATAAATTGGCAAAAGTAATATTATCAATATCAGAGCCACTGTTTTCCACCATCCAGTCTCTAGGATTTGCCCCTTCAAGAATATCTGAATCCGATGCAGTGGTGATACCAATATAATAGTTCGAAGCGGCATAACGGAAAGCATCCCAAAGTTTTTCTTTATGAAAACCGTGTTGTGATGCATCGAAGTGCTTTTGGTCTTCGGGGTTAAGATATCCATATGATGTTGGACTTAAAGACCACTCAGAGCCGTGAGGACAAAATTTATCCTCTAGAATCCACAATTCACCATCCGCCCATCTACTAAATGCAAAAGGTTCGTGGTTTTTTATTTTGGTATAATATTTTTCAAATTCTTCTTTGAAGTCTTTCATCACGCTTCCAATAATTTAAAACCATCATCAACTGCTCTGGAAAGACACACACCCATCAATTGACCACCAGTAAATGGTTGTCCGTTGTTTCCTTGAAACTGTGTCATTGAAATTCCTTCTTGACTATGACCATATTCTTCGCCCTTTGTGCTTCCCCACAATTCCTGATTGTCCTTGGGATGTGGAGGAACATAAGTTCCGAAGTCTGTGTACTTCTGAATCATATGAGAGAAGTGAATATCTTCTCCTACAATTGGCGGAATGTCTGTGTGTCGTAGTTCCCTAAACAAAACAGATAGAAGTTCTCTAGGAAAAACCCAAGAGTGTCCCACGATATCAACTTGTGTAGTTTCTTCGTTGGGTTCACACCAACCAACTCTACGAAGTTTTTGCCAAGAGTAATGTTTATCTCCAAACAAAACACCAACTGTTCCCATAAGACCTGGATGGGTTTCCATAGTATTAATACAATTTTCTATCCACAATGGACCGGGAATTGTATCATCATCCAAAACACAAATATAATCTGCTGTTGAATTTAGAGCATAAGCAAATCTAGACCAAACACCAAGATTATTATTACAGTTTGCAAATATTAATTGTTTTTGAATTTCCTCTGGAACAGTTTGTTCACTATCGTTTCTCCAAGCAAAAATATCTGACGGTTTTATACTCTGTGCTTTTACCGCATTGACTTGTTCTTCTAACCATCGAGTTCTTCTGAAACAATTTAAAATTACATCAACCTTCGCCATAAGTCATCCCCATTTTACCTTGTAAGGTTTCTGTACTTCCCCAATACTGTTCGGAATAGATTGGTTCATTCTTGAAATGCGTTTCCATTCCGCTATAGTGTCTAGGTAGGAAATAGTGACTAGGATAAATTCTAATTTTATTGTATTGTATTTTTCGTACTGTGTCTGTTAAAAGACCAGGACCAGTAATCTTCCAAGCGGTTAGGTTTGGAGCAGATTCTATAACTTCTGGTGGCATTAAAGCAATTCTGGCAATAATATGCTCCATCAATTCATTGTCTTTGCAAGCAGCCAAATATCCGTTACACATCAAACCAGTTCTGATATATTCATTTTCCCAACAACAAAAAGAATCATTATCTACAAAAAAATCATCAAGAGGTTTGGTACAAATTGAATCTGCATCAATGAAAAATCCGCCTTGTTCTTTTAATAATTGATAACGAAGAATATCGGCTTTGCCCGCATATTCTTGCATTGCATCATACTGCTCTTTGTTTATTAGTGTGGGTAGATTATCATCTGTCCATAGAATATGTTCCCAGTCGGGATTCATATCCCGCCAAGTCTCAATCATATCATCTGGTCTTTTTTCTTGGTCACCAACCCAAATTTGGTGGATGATTTTTGGTATCATAATGTAAAACTCGCTTAATCATTTTTTATTACCTATATGATATTTAGGACACAATTCCCAATTATCTTTTTCCTTGAACGGTAAAATTTTAATTTTGTTTATTCCAATTACTGGCTCTTCTGTTTGTTCGGAGTCTACTATTTCCAACAGTTCCCACTCGTCTAGTAAATTTGCTATTGTGTTTCTTCTTGCAATATCTTCTTCACTAAGATTTGTTGGTAAACCATCAAGTGCAAATAGTTCTTTAAAATGAACAATGTAGTATTTTCCTCTTTTGTGTAATATATGACAGGATTGCCATAGTTTATTTTCACGGCGAGAGGAAACGCCAATTCTAGTAAGTGTTTCTTTAATTTTTAGGAAGTCATCATCTTCCGACAACAATACTTCAACTAAATCTTCCACACCTATTTCAATATATCTTTCTTCCATATTATGTTCTCCATTATTTGCGATTCACGCACAATACGGAAGTATTTATATATTTTCATTTTTTGCCGCCGGTATACATTTCCTTTCTCATATTTTCGATATCTTCGTCTGTTAGGAGAGAAATAATTTCTTTTGTTTTTCTATTAGAGTAACCAAAATAAGTTTTTACTGTATCAAAATCATCTGGCTTCTCATCTTTTAGCCATTTGCTAAATCTTTTCCTTTTTCTCGTTGAATTTAAGAGAAAATCATAATGCATCTTCTTCGGAAGACCACAATGAAAATTCATTTCATTTGCTTGCATAATGGTGTCTGGAAAATAGGACAAACAGCGATTAATAATAAATGGAGTATAGCCTTTCTCCACCGTTTCGTCTTCGGTATCAAGAAGGTTAACCTTTGTATGATTTATGGAATTTAGATAATCCCCAAGTTTCATTCTGGTCTATCTACTAATTCAATATGTTCTTCGTGGACAAAATCAAACCCCGCGAAGGAGCCGGCTACCCTTCTGAAATCAAACAATACCATATCACCATCTCTAATATCTTCTTCTACTTTGGAGCCAACTGAAGCAACCTTGCTCCAAACCATCCCACCAGGTCTGCTATTATCAGTGAAAATAATACCAGATTCGGTTGTCTTTTCTGTTCCTACATCGTTAGGAAGCAGTGCTATAAATTTTCCGTTAGGTTTAAGTACACTCATTTGAATTCACACTCCACCATAATTTCTACTAAAGCGGCAGTAGTATTAATTTCGCTATCCGCCACAAATGCATCTTTATATTGATAATCTGCTAAAATCAAAACCGCTTGGGGAATTGATTGTGCTTCAAGATAATCATATAAACTATCATATATTTTTCTGAATAACTGAACCGAATCGTTGTCGAGATTTTGTACAACCCACTTTCGTACCTCTACGAAATTCTTTTCTTTCATATGAGTCATTAAATCATTGATATGTAATTCTCCAATTTGATTGAGAATCCCAATATCAATTTCACCCGCTACAGAATATCGTTGCAGTTCATTAAGAGTTCTGCGAAAATCAGGGAAGTGTTTAAGTATAAGTTCTGCCAGAACCTTTTCGTTATAGTTTATTCCTTCTTCTTCAAGAATAAAACTACATCTTTCTAAAAACTTTGATGCAAGGTTTGGCTTAGATTTGTTCGGAATACTAAATTCTATGGAAGTACATCGTGAATGGATAGGTTCGATGATACGATTCTTAAAATTACAAGTTAAAATAAACCTACAATTTTTTGAAAATTCTTCAATGAATCCACGAAGAGCAGGTTGCATACTTTGAGCATTTGCATAATCAAATTCATCAAGAATGACAATCTTTTTTCCACCCGATATAGAAATCGAACTGGCAAAATTACGAATCTTTGTTCGGAGTGTGTCGATGTTTCCATCTTCCGAACAGTTAATCATAATATAATCTGCATCTAATTCTCTACAAAGAGCCTTTGCAATTGTGGTTTTACCACAACCCGCACCACCAGATAAAAGTAAGTTCTGAACTTCACCAGAATCTACCATTTGTTTAAAGGTTGTTTTTATAGATTCAGGAAGAATACAATCATCAATGCACTGTGGGCGATATTTTTCTACCCAAAGATAGTTTTTCATAAGAGTTAATGTCATCCGTTATAATTCGAATCCGTTTCTAATGCAATCCAATAAACAATATCAGTGTTATTAACAAACTGACTGATATTTTTATCGCTGATATCCACATCATAATCTCCCTCAATCATCTTGAGGTTTTCTACTTTGAAGTAGAAACAAAAATCGTGATTGCTTGGTATAGGACCAAGGTCAATTCTAAAACAATTACTTGATACATCATTCTTGTCAAGAACTGCTAATTCTAAATTGTCTCCATCTGTGCGAACTGCCAAATCAGAAACTTGAAGAACAGATGCCGCTTTTTGTAGTTCTGAAAAATTCTTTTGTGTTAATTTAAAAGAAACGACTGGGTTAGGCATTGTAATTGATTTTGTAGGGACAGAGAGCAAAGAAGGCTCACTATAATAATACTGTACCGATGCACCACTAGTGCCAGAAATCGTAACAAACTTCTCATCAAAAGTAAATTCAGGCTTATCAAAGAGTGAAATTACGCCAAGAAATTTATTCAAATCCCAAATACCAAACTCGGTATCAAAGTCTTCTTCTACAAGTGATTCCGACATAACATTCTTGACTGGTGAAATAGTAGTAATCTTATTGCCTGGTTTCACCAGAATATTCGAGTTGATTGAAGCATAGTTCTTCAATAAATTTAATGTCCGTGTGGACATTTTTGTCTTTGTGGTTGTTGTCATAATATAATCTCCATTTCAAAGTGTATTGTATACTGTTTTTGTGCGTTTGTCAATTACCATTTTTCAAAATTATCTAATTCATCGTATCCGACATCTTCAACATCTTTAAGATATTTCTTTTCGCGTTGCCTGTCTTTTGTTTTGTTTTTAATAAAGGTCTTACGCAAATCTCTAGTGTCTTCATTTGAAGCAGGCTTCTTCTTGTTGTTTTTGTTCGTATTCATTCAGAATTCACTTATATGTTCCATCAAATTCTTTAGCCTATGTTCAATAAAATAATTAAATAAGTTACTTCTCTTTCCTTTAATGGCTTCTTTCCATTTTTCTTCTATGGAATCTATTATCCAATCTGGGATTCTTTCAAAATCTACTAACTCCTGATTTCGTTTCCAGTTTTCTTCATGTCCCTTGGGAAGTTCGCCAAATGCCAAATCTTCGTTAATTGTGTCTAGTGTTTTTTGTGTTAATCGTTTTTGTCTTTTATCTTTGTTTATGATTGCATCATCATCGGATAATATGTTAGGTATTCCATCAGAACTATCACCTCTAATGATATGCTCGATTAAAAATTCTTGTGGTTTTTTACAAACCAATTTTGTTTTTGATTTGGTACTATATTGGCTTATGTTTGGATATCTTTGAAGTTGCTGATAATCTTTGTCCGAAGAAATAATCATAATCTTTTCGGTTTGATGATATTTCTTTGCTAGGTGTGCAATGATATCATCTGCTTCTGCTCGTTCGACTCTCATTACTTTGTATGGAAATTGTTCTTCTAATTCATCACGAAGATTGTTGATTGAATCCCATATTCTAGACCAATCTTCAGCGTTCTTATTTTGTTTAAGTTTTCTAGCGGCTTTATACTGCGGGAAAATTTCTTTTCTCCAATAATTGCACGAATCGAAAACAAGAATAACATCACCATAACTTTTAAACTTATTTCTATACATTCTAATAGAGTTTAATGTCATATGACGAATTAAATTTTCATCACTTTCGTGAATACCATTTCCAAAAGCGAAAATGTTTCCAAGAATTATTTGGCTCATATCTATAAGTATCATTTTAATGCCTGTAATATCACACAGTTTTTGTTTAATCTACCTGTTGGTATTTTTTCTTTTGTAGTTAGTGACTTGTATCTGTTATTTATTAAGCGAATGCCGCCAGTGGCACAATCTTTCAATATTTCATTGGGTTTCCTTACTGTTTTTTCTTTTGATTTCTTTTCATCAAATCCAACAACAGTAGTTCCTTTTACAGAAAGACCATCTACCAAAGGTGATGCTTCAAAAATAGCAAGTTTTTTATTTTTGGTATTGAATACAACAACTTTACTTGCACCAATAATTTTTCTTGGGTCAATAGAAGAAATATTATATTCATCAGAATTTTCACAGTATTGTAATTTTTTTATTATTTGACCTGGCGTTCGACTTTTCTTTCTTCTTGGTCTTCGTACTGCCTTAGAAAGTTTAGAATGTTGATTACAAATATCAATGATGTTTTGAATTAAGTTTTTAAACTTTTTTAATTGTGGTCGAGTCAAAAAATCATATGCTTCATTGAGTTGTTCACACTTTTTATTATATGCTTCTTCTAGTTCATCAAGCATTGGTTGAAATTCTGTAGCCAGCATAGCAGACTGTGTAGATTTTATTTTTTTTGTCTTTAACCAATCACCAATATCAAAAGTTGATTTGTCTTGGATATGTTCGACAAACTTATCAATCTCTTTGTTGAGTGATTCTGTATATTCATTTACTTGATTTTGAATTCTTTCTTGAATAGAAATCACAACCTTTGGCTCAATTGACTTTGAAGTTTTTTCGCTTCTCTTTCTTTTTCCTTCGATAATGAGTATAGAGATATATTTATTAATGGCTTTTTGCCATTGAACAGGAGCATCCTTATCGGATTGTGTGCAGATTCTACAGGCGGGTGCTACTAATCCCATATAAAAAGAACTACCTCTTTGGGCATCTTCGATGTCTTCCTTTTTGTATGTTTTCCATTTCATATAAGAAGACACCCATTGCTTCTCCTTCTTACTGGAAGGATGTACGGATGTTCTATAAGTATTGATACAACTAAAGAACGACCACTCTACATCATCTGCGTTGTAGTCCCACATCGGTTCTCTATTCAAGAGTTTTAATTTTCGCTTTGCCATAATGAAATTATATCACATATTTTTATGGTGTCAAGAAGCAATCCATTCAGAATATACTTCTTTTATATCTTCTTTTCCGCCACCAATAGGTACACGATATACAATATTTCTTCTACCAAATTTATTGTTTTCTATGCACTCAATTCTTTCTTTCTTTGGCAAATCCCGTACTCGTTTAAGGTCTTCTTTTCTTCTATCTTCGATTACAGCCACAACAAAATGATTATCATCTTCCCATCCGATTCCTTCGTTGTAGTGAAATGATATTCTATTGCCAGTTTCTTCCAATGGCAATTTCATCGGAGCATCGAAATTATAAAATCGTATAGAACGAAATTCTGTTACATCATTGGGCTTATTTCTAGCGTGACCTTCAATGGCTATAATTTTTTTGTTTGGAGATAGATGGAATTTTTGTTGACAGAATTCCATATTTCTTTTTGCCTTTTCGCCAATAAAATCAATTTGTTCGCCAGTATCTAATTGAACTATAGTTTGTCCTTGATAATCTTCACCACAGACAAAATAATCATGACCATCTTGGTCTTCGACGAAAATAAAAGGAAACTTTTCGCTGTTTCTGTGAATGGTAGTAATTAACTTTCCAGTCATATTTTTATCTTTTTTATAAATTTTACCGATAGTAAACGCCCAGAATCTTTTATCTTCTTTAAAAGCAACAGGGGTTATTGTGAGAACATATTTGCCCTTCGGTGACACAAACTGCTTTCTTTTAGAAGAAAGAATTTTACCGTTCTCAATTTTCTTTTCAATGTCTTTTCTTTTGGTATAGTACCACTCTTCGGAAATATTATTCATAAATTCCTCCACAAATATGTAGGTTTTGATATGTTTAAATTTCGACGGTATTTGGAATTTTAACCAAAGAAACTGTATTTATTATTGCAGGCAATGCCTCATATGGGTCTACATTTGCCGCCGGTCTTCTATCCTCTATATAACCAGACCAATCATCAGCAGTAGTTTGAGGTATTCGAATAGAAGCACCTCTGTCGCCCACACCATAAGTAAATTTATTTATATTTTGTGTTTCACAGTTTCCAGTAAGTCTCTTTTCATTATGTTCACCATATACATCAATATGTTCAGGATGAGTAACGGATAATGATTCACAAACATTAATAATATATTCTTTATCAGAAGAGTTTCTCATATATTCAGTACTAAAATTAATATGTGCGCCTGCACCGTTCCACTCGCCTTCGATTGGCTTGGGTTCGAAAGAAGCATAAAAATTATTACCTTCGGTTAATCTATGTAAAATATATCGACTCATCCATAAATCATCTGCTGTGGTTAAAGCATCTTTTGGTCCTAATTGGTATTCCCACTGAGAAATAAGTACTTCTGCGTTTGTTCCTACAACATCAATTCCTGCTTGCATACAAAGCAGAGCGTGTTGGTCTGACATTAATCTATGATTTACATTTTTAGAACCCACTCCGCAATAATTTTCGCCTTGTGGTGTGGATTCGTTCCAACCTACAACTTCATTTGGTGTGTGTATATTGTTATCAATGAGAGTATATTCTTGTTCTATGGCAAACCACATATCTTCGTCATTTGTCGATAATAATTTTTCTAATTTTGCACGACTATTTGTTTTGTGGGGAGTTCCGTCTGTATTATAAGTTTCACAGAGAATTAAAAATGAAGCCATATCGGTCATTTCTAATGGATTGTGATATACTTTTACTGGTCGTAGAACAACATCACTGTTTTTGGTGTCTGCTTGATTTGTGCTTGAACCATCAAAGTTCCAATCAACACACTTAGACAAAACATCATCTCTGTCCATCTGTCCTGATTCAGAATTTAATATCCAAGTATCATAACGAACCTTACTTCTAATATTCTTTGTTGTGTGTCCATCGAGCCAAACATACTCTAAACGGACAGTCATATTTGCACTACCCGTAAAATTATAATCTTCTTGATTCATACTTTCTCCACTTTCTTGAAAACGAACACTGGTTCGTATTTTAAATATTTTCCATTTACTTGACAGTAATTTTTACAAGTGGGTTTACCATCTTCACCCATTCTGTTCTGCCCTGGCATTCCTTCTAGCGCCATCTTTAAAGTATATTTATACTCCATTCCACACTCTTCTAATATTTTTCGTGAATCCTCTTCTAGTGTAAGATATTTACCACTCACTAATAAATCAGCAATATTCCATAAAAGATACCTTCCATCACGCAAGAAGTCAACACAAGTTTCTAAGGTAGGTCGTAAAAATCCTTCTCTCCACGATTCGTAGGAGGACCCGTATTTTTTGTACGATTGAGCCTCGTCTTCGCTATACGCCTCTCTGTTGAAATAAGGTGGTGAAGTAAAGATAAGGTCGATTTTCCCTTTGTATTTTTGGAAGTCGGGGTGTTTGCCAATTTCTTCCGACCCTTCTTTGAAAACTTCATAAGTATTCGTTTCGGAAAAGAATGGATTTCCACGATAAGTTTTGGTATTGTAGAAATCAGCAATAGAAGCATACTTGCTGTAATTATCATCATCGATAAAATTATCAGGATTAGGGTCAGTCCCAACATAATGAATCCTGCGGTCATCCCGAACACCCATAGCACCAAGTATCCTACCACCCCAACCAGCCGATGGGTCGTAGATGTTAATAACCTCTTGATTTTTGATGTCTTCTGTGAATCTTTCATACAAATACTTAGCAGTCATCGGAGGGAAATTTACCGCAGGTTGAATATAACCAATGCGATATGCCGCAAATGCTTTCGGGAACATCTTCTTCCCTTGCTTGTATACGCGAATGTTGTATCGCATATCATCTGACATATTATTTATATCAAAAGTAGAATGATGTCGATATTTTAGCCATCCTTTATCTTTATATTTTTGTACTTCATCTTTTGAAAGATTTAGAATTTCACTTTGCTCTACTTGAAAGTAGCCACTATTTAATCCTTCTCTTACTTTTACTTCCTCCAACATAAAATCATATCCCTTAAAGATATGCTTTGCATTGAAGAAAGATTCAATCCAATGATTTGCATCTGAAGTATCGATTATGGCATATTTTTTATTATTAGTAAATGCAGACTTGGCGTGTTCATATAAACTATCTCTTCTGAAGTGTCTCATACCACCTTTTACCATTTTATCAAGATGTCTATCATCTGCAAACAAATCGTAGATTGAGTAACCATTATCTTTTTCGGTATAGTTGATACGAACCTTCATCATATTACTAAACCATTGGTCTGCCTCGCCGCCCATACGAGACTTGTTGATAATCACATCATCATCAACATCAGACAATTCATCGGTATGAGTAAATTCGTGAATGGGATACTCTGCAATCTTGTTGAATCGGTCAATAATGCCTTCTTCGTTCTTTCCTGTTCGGGGAGGGCATCCATACTCATCCCATGCCTCTTTAACTACTTTACGCATTTCAATAACCCACTCACGAAATTCATCGGGAGTCATCTCAACCAATTCTTCGTAAGTGCAGTTAATGTGAGAGTTAATCACATGTTCGTTTCGTTCATAAAATAGTTTTGTGTCTATCATTTTTATTCTATAATAAACCAAAAAGGAATATTACCATCTTTCCATTTAGCAAACTTTGCTTTCTCGTTAATATAATATTTACGATACGACTCAACAACCGATTCTGTCTTGCAATAATCTGGCATACAGGTTGGTTGTTTTGTGGTGCGAATGGAATATGGTAATTCTGGTCGATTGTTATCACACCACTCTATAACCTTTTCTGTTTTATGAATCTTACCATATCTATTAGTATATTCATCACACAATGCATATGCATGTAACAACAACCACTCGTAATTTCTTGCAGATTCACGAACCCATTTGGTACAGGGGTGGTTGTAAAATGAACGCTTATAAGGCGCAGTACCTTCTGGATGAACAGAACACAACATCTGTGCAGACTCAAGAATCATCTTAACTACATGTTTATCACATGCATACTTGGCAGAAACTACTGGACTTTCATCTAATTTAAATATATTCATTTTATCCTACTAAAGTTATTCTTCTTCTCAAACATAATGTGGTTCTGAAACTTATCTGTCATTGTATCAGATTTATGAGAAATTACAAATATATTTGCACGATTTCCGAAAGATGTTAAAAGTTTTAGGAACTCTTCTGTACCAACTGCATCTAGGCTGGAATCAAACACCTCATCCAAAATCAATAGATTGCAGTTTACGCTATTCTTTAGTCTTGCAATCTCTCGCCACGCAAGTAATAAAGATAGGTCAATTCGCAATCGTTCACCTTCACTAAAACTGTGGTAGGTGAACTCATCACGATGGCGACTCTTGATTGTCTCATTGAAGTTCTCATCAAGATTGAACTGGCAAAAGAAATCCATCTCTGCAAGATACTTGTTAATTAATTTGTTCATAATTGGCAAGTAATGTTTGATAATCTTTGCTTTGATTCCACTGTCCTTCAAAAGAGTAGAAGCAATACAAAGATAATGCTTATCTTCAATAAGTTCTTTTCTTCTTTCGACATATTGTTTTCCTTCACCAAGCAATTGATTGAGTTCGTCTTTTGTTTCTTGAACCTCTGTTCCTTCTGTGAGGACGGATTCAACATTTCTTTGCATCTTGCTAATATATTGGGAAGATGCACTTACTTGACTTTGATTTTGAGAAATTTGTTTTTCTATGTTTTGAACATTCTCAAGAATGATGTTGATTTCATTCATTCGTTTTTCGGTTTCTTCTATTTTGTTAGATAACTCATCTATTGCATTTTCAATTTCTTCTTGTTCTTTTCTCTTCTCTTCAAACACACACTCCTTGTGGTGATGTTGAATATCCTGTTTACAAGAAGGACAAGTATCATTCTCTTCATAGAAGTTTACATTCTTTTGAATTGTCTTTATCTTATTCTTAAGTTGAGTTTCTGTGGACTCCATCTTAATCAAGGTCTTTGGAACAACATCTTTATCGTCTGCTTTATTGAGCAGTTCCGTGACATTCTTTTGTTGTTCTTCTATTTCTTTTTCAATTTCGTCTATGTGGTTTTGTGATTGTTTAATTTCTTCTCGATACTTTTCTACAGAATCACTTGATTTCTTTTCAAGGGTATTGATTAGTTTTTGTTTTTCGTCTACTTTACTTTTTGCAATTTCAATCTTAGTATCAATATCTTTAACATATTCTTTTGCCATTTGTAATCTTGCACGGACAAGGGTATTCATTACAGAGAACACATCGATGTCAAGTAGGTTTTCTACAACCAACCTTCTATCGGAAGCACTTAATTGCATAAACGGAACATAATTAGATGAACCCAGAATAACAACTTGACAAAATGACTTGTATGACATCTTAAGAATTTGTTCTTCTAGAATCTTCTGATAGTCTCTTGCTTTTGCATCTTGGTCTAACATATCACCGTTCTTGTATATCTCAAACTTCTTTGGTTTGATACTCCGAACAACTCTATATTCGTCCGTTCCAATATTAAAAGTGATTTCTACTTCACAATCTTTTTCGTTGATGGAATTTGGTAACTGGGGTATTTTAATGCCCCTGAATGATTTTCCAAACAAGGCAAATGTTAATGCATCGAGTATCGTTGACTTGCCCGCACCATTCTCGCCAGAGATAAGAGTATTATAATGCCGAGTAAAATCAACTGTAGTTTTATAATTGCCTGTTGAAAGAAAATTCTTCCAACTTAATGTATGAAAGATAATCATATTAATGTTACCAAGTCTGTGGGGTTTGATATTGCGTTTTTATACACATCCACAACCTCAGTTCTAAAATCTCCATCATAACAACCTCTTCCAAAATTGCAAAACCTTGTAGTTAATACCACATTATCTTCTGCATAATGTCCTTCGTTTTCTGTTACCTTGGACACCAACCTATCTACACTTATTGCCATCGGGTGAAATGGTACATATAATAACATTGGGTCTAATTCAATTTCTGGAAACCAATAGCATCTGCCATTTTGTTTTCCAAAAAGGTTTTCCAAAAACACCTCATCAAATTCTACTCTTGTCTTAACAAAATCTTCTGCTAGGGGCGGAACACTTCCATCCTTCCTCTGCGTTCTTCTGTATTCCTTTACTCCTGCTGTACTTTTTACATTAGCCAACAATTTCTTCCAAGGATTCCTTTTCCTCATAACGACAAACTCTCCATATATAAATCCTTGACAAGTTTCTTCATCCGTGGCTTATCTTGCACTTCTTCAATCGTGTCTATCTCATTATTGATTAGTGTAACAGTATCTTGTGCTAAGTCAACTATTTCTTCCTTGGTCCATTCAGAATCTATGATGTCTTCGACTATTGTAATTTTCGCCACACCAGAATCATATAGATTGTCCATAAATCTATCGAAACTGTATGGATGTTTTTTCTTTTCTACAAGAAGTTTGATATATGTGCCTTTTAGATTTGAATTTTTTGTTGTTTCTATAGGACCATCTTCATCGTTGTATGTCATCGCATAGAACATCTTGTGTGGATTTTCTATAAATTCTATTTCGCGGGTGTCTGTATCAAAAATATGAAAACCTTTTGTTTCGTTTAAATCAGAAAATGTAATCTGGTATTGTGTTCCCATATAATAGATGTTGTCTTTTTCTTGGCGACAATGAAAATGACCAGAATATACTTTTTCAAACCGTTCAAAAAGTTTAGAATCCATTCCTCCTTGATGGTGTATTCCACGCATAACTTCATAACCATCAAGTTCAAGATGACCTATTATTATAGGTGCTGCCACATTCTTAATAAATTTTATAGACTCTTCTTGGTTTTCTTTATTTACCCAAGGAAGGAATGCAATATTTAATCCAT
>Ga0208299_1001788_pt1 | contig 15375 bp, 19 predicted proteins | sample 15_taG_FD_184089 | JGI IMG/M metagenome (GOLD analysis project Ga0208299, IMG submission 184089) | Marine viral communities from the Subarctic Pacific Ocean - 15_ETSP_OMZ_AT15312 metaG (SPAdes) (version 2) | ecosystem: Environmental > Aquatic > Marine > Oceanic | place: Pacific Ocean | collected...
CGATTTAGATGACCCAATGAAAAATCCCGATATAACTTATGATGAACCAAGACAAGAACCATTGGCAGAAAATATTAACGCATATTATGATGAACATATTGAACCTAAAGTATTACAAGCGAGAAATAGAATGGAAGAAACTTATTTGATACCACAGGCTGAATTTCATGCTATGACAAGAGAATTTAATGCTAATGCTACAAAGTTAAAAGGATTAGTTGAGGAAGCATTAGATGGAAAAAATTGGTTGGTTGAATCAAATAATAAAGGCTTAATTGTAAATCTTAAGCGAGGTAAACCTACTGATGTAGATACAACTTTATAAGGTGATTTAAATGGTTCAGACAGGTATTGCTTCTAAAGAGCAAACTAGCCTATCAAAAAAAATTCGTTCTTATTTTGAACGAGTAAGAGTTGCCTACTTATCAGCGAGAGATAATCCTAGAGAATTTAAGACTAAATGGGCAAAAGCCGTTGATGATATTAAAGGCCAATGGGATGATACTGATGAATTAGCAAGAACCTTTAAGAAATATTTAGAGGAAGAAACATTATTTCACAAAGAGGCTAAAAATCCAGAATCAGTACAGGCAGAACGCATTTATGAGTCTATAAAGCGTATGCGATATTCATTTGTATCAAATGACCCATTTATTAAAAGGTATGGAAAAGATTTATTTAATGAATTAATGAGAGATTCAACTTTGTTTGCTCAATTTATACATTGGGCTACCCGTAACACTAAATTCGCAGTAAAAAAAGAAAAATGGGCGGCTAATAACCTTCAGCCGGATGAAATAAGTGAGGGTCAGTCGGGATTAGACCTACAATCAAGCGACTTAGTGGCCTTTATTTCTACCCACTATGGGGATGATGACGATACTTCTAGGCTTAAAAGCAAATTTAATGGTGCTATGAAACTTTTAAACAAGGTTATGGGTGAAGAAGAACTAAAGGAAGTTTTAGAAATACAGAAGGCAGAAAAAAGTGATGTGCATTTTTTAGTGCCTAATAAACCGATGTATAGAATATTTGATATTGATGATATTGAAGAATTAAAGGGATTTACTGGAGAGTGGATAGTTCAAGAAAAATACGATGGAATGCGTATTCAGATACATAAAATAGATAATAATATAAAAATCTATTCATTTAATGAAAAGGATATTACTGCAAAATGTTCAGACCAAGTGGATTTAATGCGAAAGGCTCATTTTGGGGATTGTATTCTTGATGCAGAATTAATGCTTTTTGACGGTAATGAACCTTTACATAGAGCCGAAGTAGTGGCTAAAATATTTAAAGGTAAAGAAAGTGATACTGAATTAAGGTGTCATGTTTTTGATATTATGCGTCATAATGACGATGATATTACTGATAATACTTTAGAAGATAGGATTAAAATTCTATTTAATAACTATTCGCAACATTCTCACGAAAAATTAGCATTTCCATCTAAAAAAGATACTAGAACTGCTGATAACTTAAAAGATGTGGAAAAATATGCTAAGGAAATTATGAAAATACCCACAGCCGAGGGAGTTATTATTAAGGATATTACTTCTACTTATTTTGTCGGTACAAAAAAGAATCCTAAGTGGATTAAGTGGAAAAAGTTTGTGGACTTAGATTTAATTGCTTTAGACATTAAAGAAACTAAATCAGATATGTTTAATTATTTATTGGGTGCTGGGCCACTTACTTCTGATGAGGCAAAAACAGTAGCATCTGTTAAATATAATGATAAATCATATATACCTGTTGGTCGTTCTGTAAATACTAAAATTGAAGAAGAAGTTGGCACAATTCTTAGAGTAAAGGTTGATGAAGTTAAACAATCTAAGGATGGTTTTAAGATATTTAATGCAAAGGTAATTGAATTACCGGAAGTGGAATATCCCGATAAATTAGTTACTCTTCAACTATTATCGGCTGATACTAAAAAGTCTATTTCGTATAAAGTAGAAGGACTTAAGAAAGGCATAGTAGTTACAGATTATATTCATGGTGAGGCAATTATTAAGTCTGATTTAGATGGGTTTATTAGATTCCAAACTAATAATCTTATGTCAAAGAATGCATTATTAGATATTGACCTTTGGAAAGAACAATTTGATGAAGTGTCTAAAAGAGATAAAGGAGAATTAAGAAGTCATATTTTAAATTATTTAAAAGATGAAGGTGAAAAACATATTAAGGATATTGAAAAATATATTTTAAAGGATAAAAAGTTCACTAAATTTTATGATAATTTATTTAATTCTGATATTAAACAGTTAGAAAATTATATGATTAATCAAGCAGGTACTAAAGATGAAACCAAACATTTCTTTAAACCAACAAACAATCATAAATTTAAAGCAGAACTAAATGTAATTGCTAAATATAAAACTCCAGATGATATTAGACATGGTAAATTTAAATTATATATGCGTGAAGATGGTAATTTACAATTTTTGATACGAACAAATAAATTACTATCATGGACAATTAAAATTAATAATGTTGATGATGTGTTTAATTTATTTGGTAAATCTAAAAAATTCCCTGCTCAAATAGAGGATAATATATCTAAGGATAAATTAATAGACCAAGGGGAGGTTGAATTAGGAGTTCAACGACATGGTTATCACGAATATATATTAGAAGGTAATAAATTTTCTTCTAAGTTACATTTTAGAGTATTGCCGGTTAAAGGTGCTGAATATTGGTTAGCATTTACCGGAACGCAAATTAAACCTGTTGATGAAAAATCAGATGATGGGGTTTGGGATATATCTAATGATAAGTATAAAAGTTTATCATTTTCAGCACTTGAGTAGCGGGTCATTAATATAGTATAGGCAAGGTGTCAGAAGTAGCAGACAATAACCAACATGAGTTTGTAATACTCAAATCAGATGATTTACATATAGCCGGTTACGCATCATTAGAAATAGTAGATAAGCAAAATGATTTAATTACTTTGAAAGCATTAGATGAAGCAACAAAGAAGTTCATTAAAAACCCAAAATATAGAAATGTAATGACAAATCATTCAAATGTTCAAGTTGGTGAAGTAGTTAAAGAATATAGAGATTCAAAAGGAAAACTATGGAAAACAGAAGTTGATGATGTAGGATTCTTTGTAGTAATTAAATTAAGAGATGATATTGAAAAAGCCAAAGAGGTTTCAAGGGATATTAGAAAAGGAACATTAAGGTCATTTAGTATTGGTGGACAAGCATTAGAAAAGAAAAAGAAATCTCATGCTGAACACGGTGATTATAACGAAATATCAAAATTAGAACTCCACGAAATAACAATTTGTGAAAAAGGAATTAACCCAGAAGCACGATTTGATATATTAAAAATGGATGGAGAAAATATGAATAAATTAGAAAATGCAATAGCAGAACTAAATGAATTAATAAAATGTGGTGACAATATGACAGAAGAATATGAAGCAACTGAACTTGATTTAGAGAATCAAGACGAAGTACCATTAGAAGAAGAAGAGGTAGTTGAAGAACCTGTTACTTCTGATGATGGAGAATGGAGTGATACAGAAGGTAAAGCATTTACTGATTTACCAACAGGTCAAGTTGAAGCGGGTGAAGCCGGTCAAGTAATTGTTGAAGGTGGTAATCCCCGAAATAAGCATACTCAAATATCAGTAGTAAAGGGCTTTAATGTTGATTCTCTAAATCTATCAGAAGATAATTTAGAGAAGGCATATAAGCAATTTAAGGCTGAAAAACTTGAGAAGATGGCATTTGATAATTTAAATGATTCTTTTGCAACTCGTTTCAATAAAGAAGTCGCAGTTAAGAAAGCAGAAATAGTAAAGAATAGTTATGATGCTCATTCAGAAGTTACTGAATTAAAGAAACAATTTAGTGAGTTATTAACTTATTTGCAAGGTAATAAAGAGAATACAATCATCAAGCAACAAAAGATTGTTGATGAATTACAGGTTCCATCATCCGAAGATATTGCTAAAATGTCTTGGGGCGAATTGGATGCAGAAATAAAGAGATTGGCAGGTGAATAAATATGACACAATATATTAATACAATAAAAGATTTGGAAGCAAGAACCTATGGGTTAAGCCCTGTTGGTGGTAATCAATTGCTTAAGGGCGCAGGGATTGTTGGTGGTTTGGTAACAGGTCACGATTCAGCAATTGGATTAAATGGAACAGCAGGGCCAAATCTATCTGCTCTCTATAATAAGATTTATGGGCAGAAAGTTTGGTCAATGATTAATCAAGAAATTAACCCATTAAGTGTTTTACCAAAGAGGCAGTACACTCAAAGTGGTTGGAGAATTATGACTCGTAGGCCATTAGGCGGTGCAAATCCGGCTTTTGGTATTGGTACTACTACTTATTCAGCAGGTTCAGCATTAAATACCCCTCATGCAGATGAAATTGGTGGTGTTCAAGAAAACCATGCTTTAGATTCAACAGGACTTCAATCAGTAGCACCGGAATATGATACATTATTTATGTCACCAAAAACTGTTGCTCATCAATTCGCATACAGCGAGTTAGCGGCTGAAATGGCAAAGATTGATGATGGAATCGGTGATTTAAGGGCTATTGTTCGTGAAGATATGGGTAAATTACACGCAGAAGTACAATCAAAAATGCTAGTAATGCCATTAGAGAATTATGATTTAGATGGTGGCGGTTCCGCTTCTCCAAGTGGCGCACAGACTTATGCAGATATGGAACGCAATTATACTTCATTACATAAGATTATTTCCACTAGTTCTGAAATCCATGAATTAGCAACACAGAACATTATTGCTTCTGCTAGTGGTGCGGCGGCCTCAACAGATATTGGTTCATTATACGGTAATACTGATAGAACAGCCTCTACTGCTATGGGTTCAAGTGTTGGATTTATGGATGCAACAATTAATATTGGTGATGGATATGCGGCTACTGAACAAAGAACATTAACTTTAAGTGTTCTAAATGCTTTAATTCAGCAGTTAAGACTTGCAGGTGGTACTCCTAAAGTAATTCTAACAGGGTTTGACACTATTCAAGCAATTGCTGACTTATTACAGGCTCAAGAGAGATTTATTGATGGAAAAGAGATTATTCCTACTCATGCTGGAGTTAAGGGTGTTAAGGGTCAAGAAGTTGGGTTTAGAGTTGCTACCTACATGGATATTCCAATGATTCCTTGTAAGGATATGCCAACTACTACTCACGATACATTAACAACAGGTGTTTCTGATATGTTATTCTTAGATACTGACCATTTATGGTTTGCAACGCTAAAGCCTACTCAATACTTTGAGGATGGTATTAATCATGGAAATCCATTTGGTGTGGGTACTCTTGGGAATAAGGGTATGTTCCGAACAATGGGTGAAGTCGGTTGTTCATTCTTTAAGGGTCAAGGCAAAATTACTAACATAAAGTGAGGTGATTAAAAATGACACAACAATTTATAACAATAATTGCAGACCATAAAGGTAATGCTAGGCCGAAGGCAGTTGGAGATGAATATGTCGTGGATTGCTTTGTTAAAATGACTGTATATCACGATGCAGATGTTATTAATGCTTCTGATGTAGGATTAAGTTCAATTACAGCCGCTTCTATTACCGGAACAACTGGTGGTGTTTCTGACGGTAGTATGGCTACGGGTGCTTATATTCAAGTTCCTACCGCTAATGTTGCTACCGGACTTTATACAAGTACAAGTAGTATTAAAATAGTATTATATGATAATGATGGTGCTTGTGGTCTATTAAGTAATGCAACTAATATGGATGATATGACATTTAGACTCCGTATTTGGGGCAATATTTGAGGTGATTAATTGGCAACATTAACCAATGTTGGCTTAACTCGCTTTAATTCAAAGGCCAATGGTGGCTTTTGTTTATTGCCGAGTGATTCAAAGCAGATAACTGCCCAACACGCTTTATGTTATTTAGGTAACAATCAATTAGAAGTAGTATTTACATCCGATGATGATTTTAGCAATATTTCTGAATTAAGACTTTTAAGTTTAAAACGCACTTTAAATTTAGATGAAAATTTATCTGTTAAAGATATAATTACTTTATATAAACCTAAGAAGAAAGTTACTTTGCCTAAACCTAAGACTAAAAAACCTAAAAAGGATGAAGAATGACCGCTAACCTTATATGGTATCGTCATTGTGGCATGAATAAGGTGATTTAATGTCAGCAGGTTGTAGGTCAAGTGGATTAAAAGCGGCTAGTAGTTTAGTTTATAGTGGAAGAACTAAATTAATGAGTGTTCATGCTACTAATATGCATACAACACAAGATGCAACATTAGTTATTTATGATAATACTGCCGCATCCGGTACTATTGTTCTTTCTTTGGTTTTAGAGCCAAAAAAGAGCATTGAATGTGATATGCATGGTGTTATATGTAGTACGGGATTATATGCCGCTTTTGGAAATGGGCCGGGTGGAAATGCTGGAACTCCTATTTGTACTGTTGAATATGTATAGGTGATTAAAATGGCTTCATTAGAAAAAGACACTAGATTAATTATGACAATTTTATTTGTTGGCACAGTTAGCGGGGCAAATGTTTATTTTTACTCTAATTATGGTTATCAATTACCTTGGAGCGCATTAAGTCATGCAGTATTATTTGGTTTAATTACTGTTGGTTCAATTATGGGTATTAAAGCCGCATTTGATTTGGTAATGAATGATAGAATGGAATTATGGTTACTTGATAGAAAAATTGATGTTTATTGGCAAAGAAAGCAAAGAGAAGAACAACAGCGTGAAAAAATTAGACAATCTATGACTCAATATAGCCCATATCCCCAACAATTTCAACAGCCTTATGAAGAACAAGAAGTATCTAATGAATTTTTAGCCTCTATTGAGCAGTAGTGATAATATATGGTATTTGGCTTTGATGAAACTGCTATGGCGTATGATTTGCAAAGAGCGCATTCAGCCGATGTATGGTTCATAAAGGCTAGAGCATGGTTTTGGGCTATTACAGCCACAACCGCAGGATTACTTATTGGTAATATTTGCGGTGTATTTGGAGTTAATTTTTTTGGTTCTTTCTTTGAAGTATTAGGTACAATATTTGAAATATTTTAGGTGATGGTATGTGTCAGTTTTTGCAGGGTTCGCAATTGTTTTAGTTGAGGCGGCAGGTTCTTTATGGAAAAAATTTCATGCAATTAATTTTGGAGTATATGGAGCAAGTAAAGTTGGAAAAACTACCTTACATCAACAATTAAGAACTAGAGGGGAAGTACCAGAAATTAAACAAAGAACAGTTGGATTACATAAACCTTTAAGAAAATTTGTTAAAATTGATGGAAATGCACATACAGTAAAAACAGCAGATATTGGAGGAGAATCACAATATTGGAATCTTTGGAAACAAGATATGAGGAGAAGAAAAGTTAAATATATTTTATTTATGATTGATGAAAGACATTTAACAAATTCGGCAAATTTACAAAATCAATTAGCATGGCAATATTTAGTGGATTTAATTTGTGATGATTATTGGCGTGATGGAAGAAAATTAAAAAAGAAAAAAGGAAATGATTATCCAATAGCAATAGGATTATGGGCAAATAAATTTGATTTATGGGGAGATAAATATGAATATGAATCTATCGACAAGCATCCTATCTTTGAACCATTCCGGTATGGAATGCAAAAATTACAAGAAAGGGGAATCCCAACCTTCAAATACATAGTAAGTGCAAAATCAGACCCTGAAATGGTATATCGTGGAATATTAACAATGGTGGATGATTATTAAGGTGATTATTAATGTTAGGCTTTAATCCAAATATGATTACTACTGCCCAAACACAGCAGTTTGGTTCACATAAGGATATGGCGAGAAGTGCAGGGCCAATTATCCCTTATGAGTTTAGAGAAATTAAACCAAAGAAACAATTGAAAGAAATTCGTAAAATACTTTTACCTGAGAAAAAGAGATTTATATTTAAATATGGTTATAAATTTAATTTACAACATAGGTGTGTTGTTTGTGGTTCACAGCAACAATGGGAAATGTCTGACCCAATGAGGCCACCTTTACCATTATCTAATGTAAATAAAGGTAGGCCATTAATGGGAACATATTGTCCTAAACACGCAGGTATATTTAAACAGATGGAAATGTTACAACAACAGATATTAGCAGAAGAACATGGTCTTGAGTTTAGAGCCTATTTGCCTAAACCAAAAATGCCAATGTTAAAAAGAGGGCCATTGACAAATTTAAATCAAGTAGATATGGGTTCATTAATTGCCGCAGGTTGGCATATTGAACCACCACAAGGAACAAAAGAAAATCCAACAGAACAATATGTTAGGTTAATGGCTGAAATAAATGGCAAACTAAAGCAAATTGAAAATATAGTTGGAGTAATAAAAATAGAGGAATAATTATGGCATTATTAGGAACAAGTAATAAAACAGTATTTAGAGCGGTGCAAGACACACAGCAACAGAATTTTAAAACGGTAAATAACTTATTAACTTTACAGGATAATCATGTTGAAGAGTTTTTACAATATCATGGAGAAGCCTTTTTAGCAGCATTAGAACAACTAATGGAAGATGTTATTGAAAGAGTAGTTAGTCAAATGTTGGTTAAGTTAGAATTTAGAACTGAAACTACATCGGGTCACATTAAACTAGTTGATAATGCACTTAGAGAATATGAAACTGTTACTCAAGAAAATATTGATTTAGACATACAAAAAATATTAAATGCGGCTTTAAATGAAGAGGTTGTTTTACAAAGGAAAATGGCTAAACAGCAGTATTTAGAATCACAAGGATTTGCGCCACAAACGCCCACAGGCGGAGTAAATATGACTCCACAGGGTCAGCCTCAAATGGCGACTCCACAGGCTTCCTATGCCTCTCCACAAGGGCAACCTGCGGGTGCATTTGCGAATCAATCCGGCTATCCTGTTCAACCGGCTGGATATGACCAAATGAATAATCCATATTGGATTGATTCAAATACCGGCCAAATGACTTATAATGCTCCTACTGGTGGATTACATTTAGCGCAGAATATAGGTAAAGTAGCGGCTTGGGCTAAGTGGCTTGCATGACACAGTATATTTGGTTTCCCACTAAAGATGGGTCAATTAATATTGACCTACCAGAAGAACAGGATGCTATATATGATGATATGATGCGTTTTACAGTAGCAAGTGTATGGGGTAATAAACAAACTCAAATTGGTAAAAAACCATTAGGTGATGTAATTAAATTAGATAGTATAATTGAAAGTTTTTCTGAAAAAGAAGGTAATTGGAAAGTTAATACTAAAGAGGCAAAAAAAGTTTTTGGAGAAATTTTAGATTTGGTGAAAAAGACTAGCCTTAAAGAAGCATTAAAAGAAATGGAATATCAGAAAGATTTAGGCACATATGCTGACATTACTTTAAATGAAAAAGGAGCAGGATTATCAGCATTTAAAATGCAACCTGCATCTGAAGGTACAGAAAAAGAAAAAATTATGACTCAAAAATATGAACAAAGTTTAAAAGAATTTAAAAAACCAGCACTTAAAAGAAATGCATTTAAAATAACAAATTTTAATGTGGAACTAGAAGGTACGGCACAAGTAGTGAATTTTGATTTTGAATTGGATTATAAAGAAGTTCCTGAAGATAATGAAGAAGAATTAGATGAATTAGAATTTGGACATTATGATTGGGAAAATATAATGTATGAAGATAAAATCACCTACATTCCTTGGTCAATTGAAGATAAAATACAACTTAATGTGTTTGAAGTAAGTAGTAAAGCAACTGGAACTGGTAAATTATCTCGGAAAGGGCGAAACGAATTAAGAGATGAAATAATAGAAAAAATTTATAATAATTTTAAAACTAAAAATAAATTAAAAGAGGCTATATTAAGTCCTAGATATGTTACTAGTTTTAAAATTAATGGTACATATAATGCTAAAACTTTAACTTCTGGGGGTAAAAAACCCACAGAAACAATACGCCTTCCTTCTGTTAGAAATCAACAGATTAAAGAAAAAATTACAAAACGAACATTTTTATCTTATAGTGGAGAAGGAGAAACTACACATGAATTAAATGTATCAGAAACTTTAATTCCTAGAGCCTTCACTACAACTCCTACACATACAAACCAACCTAGTACCCCAAAAGGACAGGCATCAAGAAATATAATTGTTACAGAAAGAGTAGATTTAATTGAGGAAATTCAAGGTAATTTAAGAGAATTAGGAAGGGCAATAGGGTCATTAACATGAAATATTCATCACCATCTGATTATACTGCAATTGCGCCTAGTTATACTACTGGGCAAGGATATTATACTAATTCAACATTAGTGGCTGATTTATTACAAATACCTGCTTTTGGCGCAAGCACAAATCCAACTCATGCTCAAGTAGGACAATTTATTAAAAGAACAGAAGATTATATTGATGAAATTACTGATAATTCTTGGCGACCAATCCTTTATACAAATGAAGTACATAATTTTAATTTTAGTGGAATATTATTAAATTATCCTTTATATTGGAATGATTATGTTGGATTTATTCAATTACATTCTGCATATATTAGAAAAATGATTAGATTAGAAGTTTGGCATGGTAATTCTTGGACTGATTTAGCATCGGCTACTGCTTCTATTACTATTAGTGATTATACTTCTATAATTAATGGAACAACCCAACTTAATCTTAGATTACCTAATAATGGATTGGTATTTAATTTATTAGCCGGTACTACTTCTTCAAGATTTGATTCTACTTATGGAAATAAAACTGCGGCTGAAGAATTAGTTGCATTAATTAATGAAACTTATCCGGCTAAAACTGCAAATTTAACGGGTGCTACTTCTGCAAAATCCCAAACTGATTCTACGGGTGCTAAACAAGTTTCTGATTATTTTTATGCTACTATTGATTACGAAGATAATTCTGCTAAAGTAGTTATTTCCTCTTTATTACCTAGTGATGATGGGGCTAATTGTTCTATTTATTTAAATGGTAGTTCATCAACTACTTCTGCATCAGGATTAGATGTAGTTGCATTTACCGATAGAGAGGAAATGAGGCGACTTGGTGATTTTTGGATGATAGAGGGTGATGGTAAAGTTTTCTTTAGAAAAAATTTCCCTTATTTAGAAAGACAATCAGTTAGAGTCACTTATATGGCAGGTAATTATAGAGTTCCGGGAATTATTACAGATGCGGCTACTAAACTTACTGCGTGTGAAATACTAAGACATGATGATTCAACAGTATTAATTGCAGATACCGGCGCACAAATAGATATTAAAAGTAAATATGATTTACTTAAAGCCGAATCTAAAGAAATACTTGATAATATGAAAGCAACTATATTTTTAATAGAGTGATAGTATGGTTTTTGGCTCTACTATTAATTATGCTCAATGGATTAGAAAAAGATATAAAGAATTATTTGCTATAATTAAAGAGCAAGAATATTTAATAGGGTTAATTAATCCTAGTTTGGCTCTTTCAGAAGATTATATTGCCGAAGAAGCAGAAAGACGAGTTTCAGAAGAATTGACTCAAAAATTAAATAAAGATTTAGGTGATATATTTGGATGAAGTAACTTATCTAGTGGAATTGCTTAAAGGCACAAATATTACACAATCAGATTATTCTGGTACTAATACTTGGGCTGGTTCTGCTACTGCGGCTGGAACTTCCGGCCATCAAGTTACACCAACAATTATTGATATTCGTAATATGAATAAAAATACTGCATTAAGATATGATATGTCTAATGCAACAGGAAGCACTACTTCAGATTTAATTGTAGTATTTGAGAACTCTCAAACAATTAATTATCCTACTATTAGTTGGGATGTTAGAGATGAAACTTATACTCTTACAATGCATATTAGAACAATTCAAGATGATAGAGGGGCGTCTGATGCAACTTTTGCTAGGGATAGGTTGGAAAGTCTATATAAGATAGCACGACATAGGCTTGAAGCGAACAGGAAGGGCGCAACTGTTACTATTAGCGGAGATACCCTTAAAATTAATCAAATTCACTTAGGTTCACGAACAGAATCAAATGATAGAAATAAAAGAATATTTGGATATAAAATAACAATTGAAATGAAAAAGTTTGCACAATCCCTACCTTAGTCCGTTTGTATAATAACGGGAGATGTGAATAAATATGGCAGTAAATACAGATATATTTTTAGGAAGCGGTGCAAGTTTAACATTTGTGCCTGAAGTTGATTTGTGCGTAACACTAGATAGTAGTAGTACCACAACGAGTTTGATAGTAGATGCATTATTTAGTGCTAATTTCTTATTAGTGCCTAATTTATATGTAGGTTGTGTTTTAGATTTATATGATGCAAGTGGTTCAACTACTGTTCCTGTTTCAACTCATATAGTTACTGCTAATACAACAAGTGCAATTACTATTTCTCCTGCTCATACTGCTGGAACTTTAGCAGATGCTTCCGATTTTGCTGTAATTAGAAGTTATGGTACTCCTTGTCCGGGTGAAAAGAGTTCAACAACTCTTAGATTAAATGCAGATAATTGGTTAGGATTAGTAGAAACAGGAACATTTCCAAATGTTGATGTTGAAATGAAACAATTAAATCTTTCTCTAGGTAGTTCAAGGAATTGGACACATCAATATAAAGGAATTAAAACTACTTCTGGTGGCAATTTAAATTTAATTGCTAATCATGGTGCTTGGCTTTATTATGTTTTAGGTTCTTGTTCAACTGTTAATTGTACTTATTCTGCACAAGCACCTACTGATGCTTTTGATGCCAATGGTACTGATGAAGTTTATATTAATACTGGTAATGTTGGTGGTGGAACTTCAAGTGTAACTACTCATACTAATACTGGCCCTATATTTTATAGAACAGCAAAAGGAACTAATGCTTTATTACCCCCAGTATGTAAAAATTTAGATGCTTTTGGTGATTTAGAATTAGTGACTAGGACAACTTCATCAGCAACAGCAACAGTCGCCCCAATTACATATACATTTACAGAATTAAATAGTGAAGATTTACCATCTTTTGCCCTTGAACAATCAATTGCAAAAAATTCATCTTCGTTATTAACAGACCAACATACTATCGGTGGTGCAGCATATAATAATGACCCAACTATTACTCATACTTCAACCCCATTAATTAGTGTTGGTGATACAGTATCGGGGTCAGGTATTCCAGTAGGTGCTACTGTTGCTTCTGTTACTAGTGCTACTGAATTTGAATTATCAGTATCAACAACTGGTGGTTCATTAACAAGCCAAACGCAAATGAAAATGAAGAAGTTAAAATGACTATGGATTTGAATACTAGAGCAGTTACAGACATTAATCAAGAAATTGGCACAGATAAATATGAAGCCCGACAAGGCGTTGAAGTTAATACTAATTTATTCAATTTTGCGTCATCAAGTGATGCGGAATTACTTGAACCATTTTTCTTTTCAAGTGGTTCATTTAGTATTTTTGGTCAACAATATCTAAAAATAACATCATTAAGTTTGACTATTAATAATAACCTAATGGATAAAAGATTTGTTGGTATTGGGTCAAAGGATATTAAATCAGCACTACCCGCACAAAGAAGTTATGAATTAACCTTTACTGCACTTGTTACTGATGATGCATTATTTCAAGAATTATTTACAGAAGGAGAGGTTGCATCTGGTACAAGCACTATTGATATACAATTTGATAAAGCCAATGGAGAACAAATTGCAATTTCATTTAAGGATTATCATTTAACTGCAAGTAATTGGACAATCCCAGATGATAAAGGGGCAATTACTGTTGATGCTACGGTTATGCCAAGAAATTTAAACAGTTGTACTGTTAAAACCCATTGGGTTCTTCAAGGGTGATTACATGAACAAATGGGAAAAAAGAGAATGGAATGCTAAGAGATTAGCAAAAAAGCCTAAAAAGATAAAATCAAATTCCACTACAAAAAGTAAGTTAGTAGAAGGTGGGGAAAAAGATGTTAAACGGACAAAGAAAGACAGTAAGTGATAAAAGCGGTTTATTTATTAAAACAGATAATGAACCAAAGTATGTGCGGGTTTCGCCCGAATCGGATGAATACTTGAAAGTTTGGGTTAAAGAACCCACATGGCTTCAAGTTGAACAGGCTATGGCGGCAGTAATGAAAGTAAATCCAAAAACTCAAGATATGGATATAGACCTTAATGCTATGTATAGATTTATGATTGATAATTTTATTGAAAAAACTGAACCAAGTCTATCAGCAGTTGAATTATTAAAACTTAATCAATATGTTGGAAGCCAATTAAAAGAAATTTTACCAAATCCACTTGCGGATTTAACGCAGGGGGATGAAGTAAAAAAAGAGCAATAAGGAAGGCAATAAGGGGGGGTTCTACATCTCCCGACCTTTCTTCATTGTTTGTAGTATATACTTTGGCGAAAGCCTTAGCGATTAGTCCATTAGAAATATATAAAATGCCAGCAACTTTAGTTATGGAATTATTAATAATACACCTAGAAGTTGAACAATATAAAGCCGAAGAAATGAATAAAGAAATGAAGAAGGTGAGATAATGGTAACTGATACTGAACGAAGCATGAGTAACATTGTTAGTCTTTTACATGAGGCTAATGAACCTGCTGGAAATTTAGTAACTTCATTTAGTACATTAACTAGTAATAGTAAAGAAATGGAAATTGTTATGCGCCTTTTGTCGGGTACAGGTGCATGGAAATTACTTAACAAAGTTAAAGCAGTTGGAATGAGCATTAAACAATGGAATGCAAGTGCCGCAGAATATAGAAAAAAACAAAGTGATATGTATAAGGCTTTAACAGACCAATTAAAAACTGAAAAGGAGTTGGCTAAATTAAAGTTTGATGCCGAAGGAATACATATAGGCATGGCTAGAGGCCGGTGGAAAATAGAAGCAGAAGGTCTACAAGCAGTAAAAGATTCGGGTATAACTCTAACTAAGTTAGACCAAAAGAGATTAGATAGATATAATGAACTGTCTAAAGTAGTTAATGATGATTTATTTCAAGGCATGAAAGCCATGTATGGTGAAGAATATGCGAGTTTAAGATTATTAGAAGATTCTAATAAAGCATTAGACTATCAAAAAAAGAAACAAAGTGAAATTAATGCCTTAATGGGTGAAAAAGATATTCTTAGTGCATTATCAATGCAACCCGATGCGCTCGGTAAAAAAGGACATAAGGTTATAGGTAAAGATACCATGCGAGCAGCAAAAGAAGCACAAGCAAGAGGCTTAGGTAAAATTAAAACAGATAAATTAGGGGTAAAAACATTTAAAGAATTTGGTAAATTAAGAAAAACATTTA
>Ga0208299_1001789_pt1 | contig 15367 bp, 13 predicted proteins | sample 15_taG_FD_184089 | JGI IMG/M metagenome (GOLD analysis project Ga0208299, IMG submission 184089) | Marine viral communities from the Subarctic Pacific Ocean - 15_ETSP_OMZ_AT15312 metaG (SPAdes) (version 2) | ecosystem: Environmental > Aquatic > Marine > Oceanic | place: Pacific Ocean | collected...
AAGCGTTTCATTCAACGGATACTTGGACGGTTAGAATTATGAAGGAACTTTTAAATGTAGAAGTGTTCGCAGTAGGCACTTGGAATGGAATGAAGTTTGTTGAAAGCGATCTTGAGGAGATAGCAAGCAATACAAACAAGCTATTATCGGAAGGGAAAAACAAACCGCCGTTTAAACTAGGGCATTCTAAAAAACAGGTCTTGAATCAAAATGATGGGCAGCCAGCGCTAGGCTGGGTTGAAAATTTCAGGACCCAGGGTAAGAAACTTATTGCAGATATAAAAAATATACCCGATATTGTACATCAAGCAATAAGCAACAAACTTTATAAAACTGTCTCGATAGAATTAAAACATTTACAAAACTTTGGCTTTTACGCTGTTGGACTCGCTACGCTCGGTGCCGATTTGCCTGCTGTCAAGACGTTGGACGATTTAGAAATGTTTTTATCGGATAGTGACGACGTTGGTTTAGTATTTAGCGAGCCGACTTTTTTAAACAACATTCAAAAGGACAATATTATGCCTGATGATAACAAAGAACTGGACTCGCTGAAAGCAGAACTGGAAGCGATGAAAAAGGAAAAAATTCTGATTGAAGCAAAGAATCAGGAATTCAAAGAAAGAGAAAAACTTTCTAAATTCTCTGATGCAAAAGAAAAGTTTCTGTCAGTTTATAAAGAAGACGTGAAAGCGGGTAAACTTACCCCGGCAACGTTGATCAAGATTGAACAATCAGTAGATAGTCAATTATCAGAATTCTCTGAAACTGAAGAGTTAAGACTCTCAGGTACTTTGATGCATGAAGTTGTAGAAGGCTATAAGTCTGCTGGACTATTTTCAGAGCAAGGCGCGGGAACTCCGCAACAAGAAGAAGTAGCTGAGATTGATGACGTTGACCAGTTGGTGGTTGATGGAATTAATAAAGTTATGGCTAACACTGGAAAGTCTTATTCTGATTCAAGTGAACTTTTCTTTTCTGCTAATCCAGAAATCGCAAAGTCTTACAAAGAATTCGGTAACAAAGTTTCAAACATTGAGGTTTAAAAATGGCAGTTTCTAATAATAAACTTACGTATCATTTTGCCGCTGCTGAAGATCTAAGCGATGCAGTTGCAGGTACGGGCGCACTATATAAAGCAGTATCTAATACTGACAAGAAAATCGCTAACACTTCAGCAGAAGCAAGCGGGTTGCTTTGCCAAGGCGGGGAAAGTGGGCAACATGTAGGTTATACTTTTCAAGGTATTGAGAAATTTGTAGCGGGTGGTGCAGTGGCAGCCGGTAAAAACTTGGCAGTTACGACTTCAGGTTATATCACTCAGGCAGCTAGCGGCGATTTTGCTATTGGCCAAAATACTGAGGCAGCAGTCACAAGCGGAAGCGTTGGTACTGGAATTTTTAACTTTTCAGCGGCTGCGTTGATCAACTAGGAGAAATAAAAAATGAGTTTTATTCCAAAAAGTCAACTACATATTGATAAGCATTTGTCAAATGTAGCTTTAAATTACACCCCGATGTCGTTCTTCGCTGACAAGGTTGCACCTATTGTTAACGTGCAAAAGCAAAGCGATTTAGTGCCGATTTGGTCACAATCAGACATTTGGCGAGTAGACAACGCCGTGCGTGCTCCTGGCAACGAAGCGAACAGAGTGGAGATTTCAGTTTCTTCCGTTTCTTACTTTGCTAAAAACTACGCATTGCGGACTGATATTACTGTGGAAGACCGTGCTAACGCCGACGCTTTTGCAATTCGTCAATTAGAAACCGGACGGACTAATATCTTATCCTGGAAACTGAAAAACGGTTGGGACTCAAGAGTTGGTACGCAGGTATCTAATACTGCAAATGTTGGAACGTCTGCAAACGTTGGTAGTTCTTGGACTGATCTTTCCAATTCAGACCCTTACTCTGACATCTTAACTATCCGAGATCAGATTGAAGATGGCACTGGATTCAAGCCAAACAGAATGTTGATTGGTGGAGAAGCATTTCGTTACTTAGCAAGAAACAACAACATTATCGACAAGACAAAAGCAACTGCCTTGACAGGTGCTAGCATGAATGCAAGCAAGCAACAGATTGCGGAATTGTTTGAGCTTGACGAAATTATTGTTGGTGGTGGGTACTATAACAGTGCTGAGGAAGGGCAACCGATGTCTTTAACTAGAACATTTCAGCCGCACGTACTTTTGTATTATGCTCCAAGTGCTCCTTCAATCGAAATGCCTTCGTTTATGTATACTTTTCGCTGGAATGTTCCAGGGGTTCCAAGTATGCAAGCTGAAAGACTGCCTTTTAATCGTGACAGGCATTCTGAAGGTATTGAAGTTGGATACTATCAAGATGAGAAGATTGTTTCTGCCGATCTTGGTGGATTAGTTGCCAATGTAACTTCAAGTCAGTAGTTATTAACGTATGAACCGCAAGATTGTTTGCGGTTCATATTTCAGATAAAATGATAAACAAGCGGGAAATATGGCATTGTCACCAATAAAAACCGAAGAAGAAAAAAAGAAGGAAGCGGTAAAGAAAGTAGAGGTTAAACAATCTGTTACTGATGTAATCAAAAAAGAAAAAAAGAAGAATCGAAAATAGAAAGTTTATTTCTTAGCGGAAAAAATGATCAGAATATTAACAAACGAAGTTGCAGGCGGTTGGGAAGGCGAAGGCGTTGAAAAAGGGTTAGGCGGTAGTGAAGAATCCGTAGTCTATTTGGCAATTGCTTTACAAAAACATTATCAAACCCCTGTTTGCGTATACCACACACAAAAAACACCATCAAAAAAAATATATCAAGGCGTTACTTTTGAAAGTAGGGAAAATTTTATTTCTACTGACAATGATATTGTCATAATGTTCAAGGTTCCGCTCCGGTCTGTCGGGAATTTTCCAGCAAAACAAATCCTTCATTGGTCTTGTGAAGTTGAAAAACCCCGACAGATTGGTAGTATCTCTCACTTCGTCAATCCTTCCGACTACTTAAAAGGTCGGCATTTCTGGGTTCCTGAAAGTAAAAATATAGTAATTCCATTTGGTTGTGATTTTGATGGACTCGAAAGCAATCGAGTTACTAGGATACCAAATCAGATTTTATATTGTTCTTCTCCTGACAGGGGGTTACTTCATTTATTGAGAGATTGGGCAACTATAAAAAAAGTATTCCCTAAAATGTCTTTAGTAGTTGCTTATGGTTTCGAGCAAATGCTTTCAATAATGGGAGATAAAGCAAAGCCATTTGTAAAAACTATAATGGAAATGCTTAATCAGAAAGACATCAAATACGTAGGGCATCAAAACAAAAAACAGATTGAACAATTGTATTATCAATCTCAATATTGGGTCTTGCCTTTAGACAATCCTGACAGTGAATTATTCTGCTTGAATGCGGTAAAAGCTCAATATGCTGGTTGCTTGCCCATTGTTCACAGAATAGGAGCATTGAAAAATACTGTTGGGAATCATTTTCCTTATCATAAATTCAGGGCCGGTATATTGACTCTTCAATCATCAAATTGTATAAACGTTTTAAATTGGTCTGATACTGTAGAAAAGTATTGGTCTGAAATCATTAATCTATAATCTATAATTTATTCGGAGCGGAACGAATGAAAACTTACATAATCTATGCCCCAGGAATGCCCTTTGACGGCGGTTCAATTAAAGAAGGAAAATCGCTAGGTGGAAGTGAATCAGCGGCTTACTATGCGGCTAAAGAACTGGCAAAGCGTGGTAATAAAGTATTTATCTTTACCCGTTGTCAACCTGAAAAACAAGGGGCCTATGACGACGTTTACTATATGCCTATTGGGAATGTTACTCAAGCGGACCAGCTAGGCGAAAACTTCACAAGATTTGCAAAGTCGGTACAGCACGACGTCTTGATCATGCAACGGCACCCTATCGCATTTCATGATATTTACTACTCTAAACTTAATTTTTGGTGGACTCACGATTTAGCGTTAAAACGTTCACAAAACCAATGGAATGCACAATCTTACAATGTACAAAAGATTCTTACTGTTTCTAAATTCCATAGTGAACAAGTGCAAAAGGTCTATGCTTGTAAAAAAGAGATTTTGGAAGTTTTTAAGAACGGAATTGACGACGACCTTTATAAAAACGCTAGCGAGATTGACGAAAATATAAAACTAGGTAGTAAGACAATACTTTTCACGTCAAGACCGGAACGAGGCTTGGAACAGTTAGTAAGACCTGACGGAATTATGGAAAGATTGTATCAAATCGACCCTGAGATCAGATTAATGGTTGCAGGTTATGATAATACAACTCCAGATACTGAAGCGTATTACAACGCATTATGGGCGAGGTGTGAACAATTGCCGAACGTTGAAAACATTGGACCACAAGGGAAAGCGGATCTTGCGGAGATAGAAAAAAGGGCGTGGTTGTATATCTATCCAACTGAATTTGAAGAAACTAGTTGTATTACAGCGATGCATTCCCAAGCAGCGGGCACTCCGTTTATTGCGTCTCAATTCGGGGCCTTATCTGAAACGCTGAAAGACGGCGGTGTTTATTGGGTTGAAAAGCAAGACGAAAAAGTCTCTGTTGAAAACTTTGTAAATGCAATTACAACGCTTTCCGCCAACCCTGATGACTGGAGAATGTTAAGGGACCAGGCAATCAATAAATCAAGAGATTACGCATGGTCAAAATCTATTGATAGTCTTGAGAACTTGGTTGCAAGTGAACTGTCAAAAGCACAGGAAAATAAAATTTCTACGGCAAGACATTTGATTAAATATTCTGATGTCCAGATAGCAAAGCGGTATTGCATTGAAAACAGTCTAACCGATGAGCTAGCGTTAATTGAAAAAGAATACGGTAAAATATTTACAGATTATAAAGGGTTTTATGAAGAACTTAACAAGGGATTTTTGGACTCTGATAAAAAGTTAGGTTTAGGAAATTTCGGTTTTTTTGACAATGATCAGCGGCCTATGGCGATGGCTAGTATTTGCGAAAGTTTACCCGATGGCTCGAAAGTTTTGGACTATGGTTGCGCCAATGGAAATATGACAAGCTGGCTTGCAAATAAATTCCCTAACATCGAATTTACGGGGGCTGATATTTCCGAGGACATGCTAAAGACAGGGCGGGCCTTGTGTGAAGAAAAGGAAATTAATAACTGTAAATTATTCCCGGTTGATTCTCCTGATTTCTTCCAAAAGGAAAGTTATGATTTAGTTATAGCGGGCGAGTTTTTAGAGCATGTATTTTCACCACACAAAACAGTTGATCAATTAACGGCACTTGTAAAAGAAGGTGGAAAGGTTTTCTTTACGGTTCCTGGCGGAATTTCTGACTGGTATCATTCCCATATGGACATGAACGAGCCACACCAGCATATCAATTATTTTGAAGTACAAGATATTGTTGAATTGGTAGGTCATAAAACCGGGTTTAATATTCAGCGCATTAACTACGGAACGACTAAAGCTAAACAGCCAAGGGGCGGTTTATTATTTGGCTTTTTGAAGACTGATAACGATAAGCCTGCAAAAGAAATGGATTACCAAGCACATTTATCAAGAGTTTTCCCGGAGCAATCCCTTTCAGTCTGCATGATTACAGAATCACAATCTGCTACAATTGGCGGTGCTTTGGATTCAGTTAAACAGATAGCCGACAGTATTATTATAGGGATTGATAATTCTAACAACGATTGGGATAAGGGCGTTACTTATGAAACTGCGATACGTTACACTGATAATATTTTTCCTATCGAATCCCCGATGGTTCAGGGTTTTGATTCAGCAAGAAATCAGACTATTGAGAAAGCAAAAACAGATTGGATACTCTGGTTGGATGATGACGAAGTCTTACAATGGCCTCAACAGTTAAAGGCATATCTAAGACGGAATCAATATGATTCTTATGCAGTTCACCAACATCATTTTAGTTGCGATCCTGCTGGAATTATAAAAACTGATTGGCCTTGCCGGGTATTCAGGACAGGAAAAGGCATTAAGTTTTTTGGTCTTGTCCATGAACATCCGGAGACAGAATTGAACGCAGGGGCGGGCCATACTTTATTGCTACCTGACAAAGTTGTTGCAATTTGTCATTATGGCTACGACTCGGAAGAAACGAGACGTGGGAGGTTTCAAAGGAATTGGCCTTTGATGTTAAAGGACCGTGAAAAATATCCAGAGCGTGACCTTGCGAGATTCTTAATGATTCGTGACTTATCACATATAAACCGCTTTGAATTTGAGCGCACAAAACAAGTGACTGATCAAATGTTGGAGCGTGCTGAAACTGCCTGCCAGATGTGGCGAGACTTAGTAAGGGATAAGAAACATAGGCTGATTGACGACTCCTTAACGTATTACTCTGAAAGTAGTGATTTACTAAAAGGAAAAAGTGCAATAAACTTTGATCTATCACTAAGTATTAATAAAGCAGGAATTGGTGATAACCTGGAAAATCCAACGCCGGTAAAAGCAAAGTTTTACAATGAGAATGACTTACAAATGTATATCAGTTCTAAAGTAAAATCAAAACTTGACCCGCTGCAGGACATGAAATATTTATGACAGTTACTTACGCTACTTATTCAGAATTTACACAGGTTTATTCATTACGGGGGGTCTCCGAGACTGATATAACTTCATATTGGTTGCCGTATGGGGCCTTGCGGGTAAATGAAAATCTAGGCGGGTACTTTTCCACATTGCCGTTTTCTTCAAATAATGAAACGGCAAAAGATTTAAGTATCCATCATGCATATTTAGGAATTCTGAATAGACAGCGTACAGGTAGCACTGAAGATTTGAAAGTTAAGCAGGAAATCACAGACCGCCTTGTCGATTTAAGGCAAGGCAATACTCCTATGATTATGACTGATGGAACTGCTTTGTATTCTGATACTGCAAGAGTTGACGCTTGGAGTACAACGCAAAATTATGAGAATACGTTTAATCAGTTACGACCGATTGAACAACAAGTGGACCCTGATTTAGTCGATGATCTAATAACGAGGTTGGATTAATGTCTTTCAGTTTGCAGATTACGACAAAAGACAACCGGAAACTTGCAAAAGGTTTGAACGAATTACAAGACAAGTTTGGGCGTGCTGGTCGTAAGTCGATGATGAAAGCAACAATGATTCAATTACGTGGTTGGGTCGGGAAGAACTTTCAGAAAGAAGGCGGGGAACATAAAAACAGCAGTTTAAAGTGGAAAGAGTTATCCCCGGTTACTATTGCAAATAGAAGGCAGAAATCAAGCGTCATTCTAAACGATACCGGACAGTTAAGAAACAAGTGGAAGGTCAGAGCGACTTCTAACAGTGGTGTTTTACAATCGGAACAGAATTATTCAAGCATACACGAAGACGGCGGAGTTTCTACGATAACTCATAGATACGGCGTAAGGTTAAAAAATCCTGTGACTATCAACGTACCGCAAAGAAAAATATTCCCTGATAAATCGCAGGCTGATCAAATTATATTAAGTTCTGCAAATGCCTTTATAAACCATGCAGTCAGGAAATATTTAAAATGATTTGGGTTAACTCGATTAACAATGCAATTTATACAATACTTTCAAGTGATTCAGTGCTTGTTTCAAGTAGTGTAAATGTTGACCTGAATGAACTATATAATTTAGATCCGAACAGAGCACCGTGGATTGGTATATACAACAATAATATATCTGTTGACCCACGACGTTGCCAGGTTAACCAGCCTTGGATGAGTGAATTTAATTTTACAATTCACGTTCAGGAGATCCGCTACGATACGGATCAGCAAGGCGGCGAAAAACTAAACGAACTGTTAACTCATACATTGACAGCGATAAACAGCAATAGAACGCTAAACGATACGGTAAATATTATCAAAGGTTTTGAAATCAATCCTTTCCAGTTAGATATTGAAAGGGAAAATGACCTTTGGGGTTATGAAATTAACATACTAGCAGAAAGGTTGACATGAAATACACTTGGATAGGGCCGACAGGATACAATGGAACATTAGGTCGAAATGTGGTAAATGGAGCGGAAACGGAGATAGATGGATCAGTGGCTAACCGTCTATTAGAATTAAAACTACTCAAGCCGAAACCGACAAAAAAAACCGCTACTAAGGAGAAATAGTTATGGCTGGTTATGGAATGAAAGGGCACGTCGGAATCGGCGTACAAGATGATTTTGGGACTGCTGACGTTGCAAGTTTGTCATATATCCCTATTATTGATGAATCAATCGTTCATACTTTGGAGACAATTCAAGAGGAATCAATGTATGGACGCTTTGCACAATCACCAACGCACAGAGGTACTTCAATTGTAGAAGGTGACTTGAGCATGGAAGCGCACCCTATCGCAATGGGTAGTCTATTACATGCATGGGCTGGAAGTGAATCTAACACAGAAATGACAAGTCACTGGGCGCATAGTTTCAAGGCTAATACAAATGATTTTTCTAGTCGTTCCGCTGGTTATCCATTCACTGTAGAAGTGTTCAGAGACGTGGGAAGCGCATTTTTGTATTCTGACATGTGCTTGGATAGTTTGGAAGTTGGAGTTACTAACGGCGAGTTGATGAACGTAGGCGGTTCTTTTATTGGAGCCGGATACACTAGGACCGCTAATACTTCCCCAACGTTTCCAGCGGGTGCCCCGTTCAAATGGGATATGGCAAGTTGCTCATATGATGACGCTGCAGTTGTTGATCTAACTGAGTTGACTTTAACAGCGAATAAGAACCTGGAAGCATTGTACACGCTGACAGCGAGTAATTCACCATATAAAATAATGCGATCTGATAATGAAACTGTAGAATTGTCAGGGACGTTTATTTTTCAATCACATTCTTACATGCTAGACTATGAATCATTCACGGAAAAAAGATTCTTTGCATACTTCCAGGGCGTTGGTAGTGATTCATTACTAATTGACGTTCCAAGTATGAAGTTTCTTACTTTCGAACCGACAATGGCGGGTGATGGAATAGTCGAGGCAAGTTTTACAGCACAAGGTTTATTCAATACGGGTTCCGGTACTGCGTTAGAAATTACTCTAACAAATAGCCAAGTTAACCCCTACTCATAATTTTTTTCAGGAGCGGAAAAAATGAAAATTAGTTTAAAAAGAAAGACGATTGACTTAGGCGATGATGTAAAAGTCGATATTGAACCGGCAAACGTCGGTGATTATCAGGCCCTTATGGGTTACTTTGCTAACTTCGGCGGCGAAGATGGCGATACAAGCAAAATCTTGGAGCGTTTAAATGACCCCAGGTTGCTTAATTTAATTACTGAATTAATACCTAAGTATGCTAAAGACCTGCAGGGGTTGACGATTGAACTTGATGACGTTGAAAGGGTGGCAACGGTTGCGGACCTTACAGAATATGGTGCTTTTTTAAATATGACTGTTGAAATACTGAGTAATATTATCAACATTTCAACGGTGGGAGTGGAAGAAGAAAAGACCGTAAAAAAGTAGTTAGCCGTTATTATATCACAAACAGGTTGGAAGATTTTCTTTTTTACGGCAAATATTTCTCGTTCTGGCTAAGCGATTTCGACAGTTGTTATAATATTGCTATCACTGAAAGCGGTTGCAATATATACCGAATTGAATACCCGAACGGGAGACCATATTTTGAGCAATGCAACATTGATGCTGAAATATATAAGACCATTTCAAATGAAATTGAAAAACAGATAAATAAGAAAATCAATGGCAAAAGCAACTCTAACGGTAAACGCAAAAGGTAACGCAGAGAAAAAATTAAAAAACATCTCTGCTGCTATGATTGGCTTTAACCAAGGTTTGGAGTTGGCTAAAAAGGCCGCAGATGCCTTGATTGATCCTTTAAAATCCATTGTAGAAGAAGGGGCCGCATTCGAGCAGGCCCTTGCAGATACCGCCGCAGTATCACAAGACTTTCAGAAAAATTTAGACTTAGTAGCAAAGAAAGCGAAAGCTATTGGAGCCGCTACGGAATTCAGTTCTGTTCAAGCTGCAAAAGCGTTTGAGGAGTTAGCAAGGGCCGGTGTCGCCCCGCATGATGCTATCGAATCAATTGAATCTGTCATGTCTTTAGCGTCTGCAACCGGGGCGGATCTTGCCACAAGTGCGTCAACAGTTGCAACCACGTTAGGTATTTTTGCGGAACAAGGTTTAGAAGCAGAAAAAGCCGTAAATCTAATGGTAAAAACCGTTGGTGCATCACCTCAAAATTTCGACAATTTAAAAGAAGCATTAAAAACATCACAAGGCACGGCGGCGACATTAGGGATTGAATTTGAGGATTTAACCGTCATACTTGGCACGATGTCGAAAGCTGGTTTTAAAGGTGAACAAGCCGGAACTGCTTTAAACGGGGCCTTGGCAAAACTTGCAAATCTAAAGGATTCAAATACAGTTTTACAAGACTTAGGATTAACTGCTGAAGAACTGGACCCCAAGCTAAACGACTTCAGAGACATTATAGAGAAGTTAAGCAGTAAAGGGGCGGGGCTTACAGAGACTATTAAATTATTAGGTCAAGAAGCAGGTACTAAATTCGCTCGATTAGTCCAGCAAGGCGGGGCTGCTTTTGATGATTTTGCAAAAGCGCAAAGCAAAGCAAACAGTGCGTCGGAAGCGTCTGAAATAAGATTGGATACCCTGACAGGTAAATATAAATTACTTGAATCAGCTACAAGCGGTGCAAAAGTAAAAATATTTAAAGAGAATGAAAAGGAACTAACAAAGACGACAGTTTTTATAACTAACTTTGTCAACAACTACAGGAAGATATTTAAACTTTTAGTTACTGGATTGAAAAAACAATTTCAATCAGTCGGCAAGGCACTATCAAAGGTCAATAAGTTAATCGTCTTAGGTTTCCAAAACATACTATCAAAAGCGTCAATCATATTTGAAGGAATCGGTTTTATAATATCTACTACCTTCAATGGAGTGATGGATTTCTTTACGACTGAATTAGTAAATGGTTTTGATCGAGGTTGGAAATCTATAAAAAAGGCCGCACTGCAAGCAATACTTGATATTGCGGTTGCTATTGAAAAACTAGGCGTTAATTTTAATAATGCTTGGGACGTTATCGTACAAGATACTGCAAGTGCAATTCTGAGCATAGTTAATTTAGCAAATAAAATACCTGGAATCAACATAGATACTGGGCCGCTAGAAGAGACTTTAAAGGAAGTTGACAAGAAGATTCAAGACAGTATGAAAAAAACGTCAACGGCCTTAGATAGCAACGGCGTTTTTGCTCCTGTCATAAACGAATTAGAAACGCTTAAAAAAGAATCAACTAAACCGGCAAAGTCTTTTGAGGAATCATTTGCGGGTAGTTCTGAAGCGATAGAGACAGAGATAAAAAGAATAAACGGTGCTTACGAAACCATCGGGGAAACGGCAAAGACTAATGGCGAATTAATAGGGGCAGCATTTGCGGAAATAACGTCGCCTGATGAATTCAAAGAGATAAACAAAATACTTGCTGCCGGTACTGAAATTATTGAAAAGACGGAGACGGCAGTAAGGAAGGTTGCTAAATCTGAAACCGCATTCAAAAACAAAGCAAAAGAAACTTTAAAAGCCTTAACTAAGCAAGAAAAGATAGAAAAGAAAATACTTGCAATCGCACTAAAAAACGCAAAAGCGGAAGGCAAAAGAGCGAAGGCAAGGGCGAAGGCGAGTGAGTATGCAAGTGGCTTAGGTGAACAGGTTGCCGGTCAAGTTGTGGGCGTCAGTGGTGCAATTCAAGGTTTCCAACAAGCGGGGCCTTTAGGTGCTATTGCTGGATTCTTTACTGAATTACTTTTATCAAATGAAAAATTTAGAGAACAAATTAACAGACTAAACAAAAAATTATCTGAATTGCTGGACCCTATCGTCGAGGCAATAATTCCGATATTCGATGAATTGGTAGTTATTCTTGATGAGTTAAAACCTACGATCAAAATAATTGGTCATTGGTTGGGGGAGTTAGTGCCTTGGTTAATTAAATTAAGCAATGTACTTTCACCATTCCAGCCAGCATTGGTAAAGCTAAACGCAGTGTTGGAACGGTTGGAGACTGTATTTGATGCTATGGCTCCGACGTGGGACGCTATAAGTGGCAACTTAGAAGGCGTCGAGGCTTCGTTGGACGCTGTAAAGGACGCTTTAATTGCTTCGGATTTAGGTATTTCTTCACTAGTTGGCGTACTAGATGAAATAAAAAACTATATAGTTCAATTAGCTGAATTTATATTTCAGAATACAAAATATATAGTGATATTAAATACATCTTTAGCAGCAAGTGTCCTGGTTTTAACGGCACTTGTAAGGGTTGTGCAAAAACTAATAGAGACCATGGGCGGCGGTAAAGGTGCCAATATAGGCGGTTCTTTTGTCGGTGCTGTTGTTGGTGCTATTTCAGGCGGTTTTGATGACCTTTCCCCGGAAGATCAGAAAAAAAGACAAATGATTTCTGATACTGGGTCACTTTACGACGTACCTTCAAGGTTGCAAAAGTTTAAATTCCATGATGGCGGTAATATAGGCCATGATAATCTTATAAATTTTCCAGGGGCCAAAAGTAACGAGGGTTTGATAATTGCCAAGGAAGGTGAAACTGTGTTACCGCCTGGAAGTACAGGTGGCGGCGGTATGACTTTCAACATAAACGCAATTTCACCGAACGAAGTAAAAGAAGAAATTTTACAGTTAATTGAGGAATCAATCATTTCAGGGCGGTTAGTGGTTTGAGAACTTTAACAAGCATAGAATCATCAACATTAATAAATGCTTCATTAGAGTTTAAGCTTGCGTCGACAGATGGCGGGAATGTCTGGACTTTTGGCAATGAAGATATATCTAATATCACCCCAGTTGACTGGCGTATCCCTTTTGCTGGTGGTCTTGGGAAATCATCGACTTTCAAGATAACTATCCAAACCTCGATACAATGGATCACTGAGAATTTAACTCAAATACCGAACGGGCAAACGTTCTTAAACGTATCAGTAAATTCAGACAACTTCCAAAGTCATAGCGGGAGAGTAAGAACAATTTCCAGGGACGCTAACAAGTTGAATTCAATTGAACTAACTATTTTTGATAGATTTTTAGATAACAACAATAGGTTTCCCCCTACACTATCTGATTCATATACTGAGTTACATCCTGAAGTTTTAAACGCTGATATAGGAAAGCCGTATTACTACGGAAAGAACCTTAGACCATATTATCATGTTGCCGTTGATTGTGATATTCGAACTCTAATACCGCCTACAAATATTAATTCAGGGAATGGGCCGACGGCGGCAACTTCCGTCTATTTCCAGAGTGATTTAGGTAACGGTTTTGATATTACCAATAAATCTGTTGCACTTTTCCAGCATTACGAGTGGGATTATTTAGGGCAAACAATAACAGGGAGCGGTGATTTTGAGGTCGGAGATTTTGCAACCGATGACATTAGGACATGGAGCTATAAAGGACGGAGTGCAGTAAGTTTGAAACTTGCGGAGACAGGATATACTGTTAATTCTGATGGATTTATAGGCGTTATGTCGGAAGGCGTACTTGACGGAAATATCACGTACTCACAAGAAAAACCGTCAAATATAAATATGATGTATCTGAACAGTGAAGTACAAACGGCTTTTACTGAGATTGATAGAATCGGAAGCATTTACTATGTTGGTGCTATTACTGGTGCGAGTGTTACCAGTGCTTCGGAATATCGCTTTGGGCAAACAAGTTTCACGAATTTCTTTGGGGTCGTCTCTGTTAATACTCATATGATAGTTGATTCTGATACGTTGTGGGGCGGTTATCTTAGTAAGTCACAAGGGAATTATCCGCTACAATTGAATTTAAGAAACGCAAGCGTAACAGGAGCATTATCTTATGATTCAACGCTTATGTTTTCAATGCATCTCAAAAGCGAATCATACAAAAACTATAGTATTTATACAGTGCATCAGAATTGCAGTTCTTCAATATTATCCGACAACCCTTTAGCAATTCAAAGTCATATTTTTTCAGAAAATACAATTGGGTTTAATATAGAGCAATCGAGCGAATCTCAACTACTAGTAAATAACTTAGGCTATTCCTTTTCATGCTATTTCGATAAAAGAACTCCTGTTTTCGAATTAGCCGATGAAATAGGCATTCAGACACAAACTTACATGTGGGCCGCTGATAGCGGGGTTATTAATTTTCGTACTTATCAAAATTGCGCTGACGTTGCGATTAATGCCACAATAACTACAAGCGATATTCAGGACATAAAAATTCTTGACAATCCGCTTGGGTTTTCCAGATTCGCCGCTCCAAAGGGTAGTGAATATCAGATTGCTTATGATTATGATTTCCAGCAAGAAAAATACAAACAGGTTCTTTACGCTGACAAAAATAACAATGGATTTTGTACTAGTGCTAGTAATATCGGATTAACTCAAAGGAGAGAGTTTAAGTCAAAATACATTATGACTTCAGACGTTGCCAGTATCTACATGAATAAAGTTGTAAAAATTGGGACATCTAACGAAGAGTTTGTGCAAGTTACTTTACCGGCAAGATTCTTTAAGCTAGAACTTGCAGACGTTGTAAGAGTTGAACATCCTGCAATAATTGGTTCAGAAAGTGTTTACCAAATTACACAATTAAATCATGATTATAAAAAAGGCCTGGTTAGGTTTACAGCACAGGAATTAATCGAGGTGTAATTATGGCAATGGAATTAGGTTGTTTGTTGGGTGAGTACGGTGGTTATATGTCTTTTGAACCGTTTTCAAGTAATGTCGGCTCATTCTGGACCGCTGGCGCAAAACTGCCTTTTACACTGCCTCAAGTGTTATCTGATCCAGGGACAGCAAGTAGTCTGTCAACCGCTACGCACTCAAGCAACGTCGGGTTAATTCTTAATGTTACAAGTTCAGCCGGGGATGTTATTTTTACATATGACCATGCAGACGATAACGACATGTTTGCAAGGTGGTCTCCTGATGTAACGACTCACAGATTAAACCTGAAGTTTTGGGGAAATCAATCCAGCGGGACACAAGAAAAATATCTACGTGGATATATCGGGACAAGTGACACGCTGGCAGATATTTCAAGTTATTCAGAGATTCGGTCAAGTGACAACTTGGAATTATATCAAATTGATACCGTCAACGTTACGTCTGACGCAATAATTCAGACGGTATTTTACCAGGTTCAATCTGGAGGCGTTGACCCTGGTAGCGTTGCTATTATACTGGATGACATATTCGCTACGGTCGATACTGTAGAACTCTGTCCCAAATTTAATGCTTCCGTAGATAGACCTTTGAATTTAAAATCTGAAGAGACTTTAACGGGCCGCTATATTGATTTCAGTT
>Ga0208299_1001790_pt1 | contig 15361 bp, 16 predicted proteins | sample 15_taG_FD_184089 | JGI IMG/M metagenome (GOLD analysis project Ga0208299, IMG submission 184089) | Marine viral communities from the Subarctic Pacific Ocean - 15_ETSP_OMZ_AT15312 metaG (SPAdes) (version 2) | ecosystem: Environmental > Aquatic > Marine > Oceanic | place: Pacific Ocean | collected...
CTGGGTGAAAGCATTTCGGCGCATGCGCTCTTTAACAGGGTCAACCTTTGGGGCAACTGTCTCCACAATTGGCTGTGGAACACCAACGCCTCTAACCACCTCAGCAATGATGCCTGAAATTAATCCATCTTCCAATAAAGATTCCTTGATGCACTCATTTACTAAAGGCTTGAGGATCTTCTTTAATTCTGACTTTTTCATTTAATACCTGATAGTACTTTCCATCGAGCAAGAGTTAGAGATTCCTGTAACTGTTCTCCCGATTGCACAAGGCCATAATCTTGAAGCGTATTAATCAAGCCAGCGACGGCCTCATCAGTTAATTCAATTCCGGCTTCATCGAATCGCGGTCGAAGATCAGCGGCGGCATCTTTAGAAGATAACTTCTTCTTATTATTAATAAACTGAACGAGAAGCGACTTCACCGTGTCTTTCACCGCCGTTTTGAAGGCTCTAGAATTTGCCCGAGCTTTTACGCCGGCCTGGCGCAAAGCTTTAGCGGAGTCATTATAAACACTCGCATCAACCGTCACATAAGGCTCTGGATCTCTCTTGCTTCCTCCCTTGACTGCTTTCATAAGGTCCTTCCAGTCTGAGTCTTCGGCAGACTTCGAGTAGCGCTTATCCATCCTAAAGCCGCCGGGGCGATCGTTAAGATCGTCCGTCGTGGGATCACTGTTACGACCAGTAATAGCATTGTCTTGCGCCTTCGACATCACATCGCGTTCATAATCGCGCTGATCCTTAGAGCGGCGTGTACCAATATAAACCTTCACTCCGTCATCGTCCAGGCGTAAAAGACCCAATCGTTTAGTGGGTGGTGGTTGCGGTGGAGGGGGCTTAACCTCTTCACACTCTTTTGTTTCGGGATTCCAGGTCAAGTCATCGGGGCATTCGCACTCTTCTTTCTCCGGGTTCCAGGTCGTTCCCGGCTTATCCTTGCAGGGATCTTCTTCTCCGCCCGGTTCGCACTTGCCTGTCTCGTCGTTGAAGGTTTGACCTTCGGGACACTCGCACTCTTCAGTATCTGGGTTCCAAACCTTACCCTGTTCTTTTTCTTCGTCGCTGCATTCGCCTGGGGGCGGCGGCTGGGGGCCGTCTTCGCAGTCGACGGGCACGAGCGCGTCGAACAAAACCTTAAGAGATTTAGCGCGAGAGGATTGAAGTCCTTTCATGCGAATTAGTTTTATGGCCGCGGCAGATGTTACCAAGGCGATGCCTAGGCCGGCCAAAAGAGGACCGGCCGCGGCGGCTGTTCCGGTAGCTAGGGCAGTTCCGGCGACGGCGCCTCCGGCGCCCTGGACAACTTTTTTAGCTACTGCCTTGGCCACGGTGACGGTTGTTTTTTTACCAAGTTCGAGCCACAGGCCTTTATCACCGGCAGGAAACATTTCTCCAATGCTCGTGGCTCCGCTGGCGAGGCGCTCCATGTATGATGCTTTGTCGACGCCCAGTTCGAATAATGCCGAAGGGTTTTTGGGATCAATACCATACTTGCCAAATTCTTCAAAGAGTGCCGAGACTGGAGTGTCAGAAGTAAAGGTGCCTCCTGCAGCCTGCACGCCTTTCATACGGCCGAACATTTGGGTGAAACCTTCGCCATTCAGTGGTCCAATCGTTTCCTCAATCGCAGGCGTGACTTCTCCCACCAGAGTTTTCGGATTAAGCCCTTGGCCAGCGCCAAGTTTTCCGGCTAGCCAATTTACAAAAGCGGGCTGTGATGCGATATAGGCCGCGATGAGGGCGGCGCCGCCGGCCAAGCCGAGGGCTCCCGGGAGGAGATTAGACTTGAGACCGTCAATCGTGGATAATTCACCACCGCCGAGACGGGAAGACTTTCCCTGCTCTCCAGCAGATGCACCGGGGGCTGCATCACCAGGCTTGAACGTTCTGCCTTTTTCGTCTACGTCTAAGTCGCCACTGGCGATTTTATCCCACTTTTTTTCTTTACTGCCAAATAATTCATCTAGAAGTTCATCATCTCCTGCTGCCTCGGCGAGAAGTCTTTTCTGTTCTTCTGTAAGATGCTTATACACATCTGCCAAATCATAATCGGTCCATTTTTTTACAACCTTCCTTAAATCTGTAATAAGCTCGTTGGCCGCGGCACAAGGAAAAGCCCCTTTTTCACCGGGCTTCTTCTTAGCTGCTTGAACCAATGAATCATAAAAAATGTATACGTCGGTAAGAGCTAGCGCATATTCTTTAGGATCTTTCTGGTTTGGAAATTCAGGGTATTTTTCTTGTATGTCATTATAAAGAGCTTTAATGGTTCTATCTGATGCTTTGTCTGCTTTATCTAAGATTGCCTGCAACTCAGCTTCAGCTTCTTCAGCTGCTTTGCCGCGGCCAAGGATCTTACCACCTTTTTCTAGGCTGCCCATTTTCCCAAGTTTGTGCTTAATCCAGTCCCAAGCCCCTTCGTTGGTTAAGTGGCCGGCCTTATAAAGGTCTCTCACTGTAACAACCTCTCTAAGAATTTTTTTAAGTTCTGTCTCGGTTAATACTTTTTTGCTCATTTTTCTATTCCTTTAAGATTCCGTTTAATAAATTAAGAATTTTGTTGTTCTTCTCGGCCTGTTCATTCATGAGTTTGTTTTCTTGTAGTGACATAAACGCGTTGGGTGTTGAGGGTTCCGACACAATGTCAAAACAGATAAGCTGAAAGTCATCCTCGACAATGGTTTTGCCCTGTCGCTCTGTGACCGATCCCATTCCTCTTGAGGAGATGCCAGTCTTTACTCCAGACTCAACGAGGGACTTGAGAATCTGCCCGGAGGGAGTACTTAGTACTTTAATCTTGCCCATAACTGATGGGCCATCCATCCATACCTCTGTTACCATATGGGATACGTTAACTAAATTAATAATAGAAGAGTCAGGGTGATCTAGTTCGCCCAAGGCGCGACGGTCTTCCACTAGGGCTTTATATTTACCAACTTCCCGCTCCATGATGGCATGGGGATACACGCGACCGTTGCCATTTTGAACGTCTGCTTCTTGGAGTTTCCCTGTGAGCATCATTCCGCCATTGCGGACAAAGGACTTCTCTGCTTCCGTCAGGAGATCCTGACAGACGCCGCCTTCGCATAGTTCATAATATTCTCGTAGAAGTTGTGCCATTGCTTATTTCCCTTGAAGCATCCTCTTAGCGAGAAGATAGACGGCAGCTGCAATAATTGCACCAGAAGCGCCGACGGCTGCGCCGGCGAACACGGTTCCCACTGCATTGGCTGTGGCAAGACTCATAAGAGATGCGGTGATGCCGCCGGCTGCTGCGCCGGCGGATGCGCCGGCTACGAAGGGCTGGTGGAGTTCGAGTTCGTCGAAATATCCATCGGATTCGTTCATTTGCGAGGCTTGTTCTGCCGTTGCAGCAGCAGCGGCTTCAACTTCTGCCTGAACCTCTGGTGGAAGCTGTGCCAGCTGGGCAAGGATTTCCTCTTCGCCCAACTCTGCGAGTGCTTCCTCGCCGGCTTGGGCAAGTTCAGCCTCGTCCCCCTCCCGCAATACTGTCTCGTTCAAGAAGTATCTTGGATCAATTCTTTTTACATTTTTTCTGCGTGCCATTGTTTTAATTCCTTTTGAAGTTTAACGTGGGGACTCTCGCCCCCACATAAAGTATGCTACCGGAGCAACACCTGCGAACGCGTGGGATATTACGTTTCTTCATGATTCACCTCCCTCTGGGACATCTTGATCCCGTAATCATCGACCACCATGCTTAAGAAGTATGATGTCCCGGCGCTTATACAGCCACACAAGAATGCGTTAACGGCTGAATATTCAAATGTAAATAGTTCCGTATATGGACTTACGCCCCATAGAAATACTCCAACCCAAAATCCCATGCACAAATGACAATGGAATAAACGGCCGAAGCCGCCCCAAGATTTGCAGGGTGGGCGTATCTTATTAAAGATGTGTCCGTGTATAATAATAAATGTCATGCCGTAAGCGGCAAGTATAAAGTATAGGAGATCCATTAAGTTTTATCCGTTAATTCTGACTGATCTGTGACCTGAAGCTTCTTATTTATCGCATCGATGAACAAAGCATTTAAATCGGGGACCGGGGCGTCCGGACTTAATCCATTTAGGTAGTTTTCGAGATCATCAAAGGGAGCTTCTGTTTGAAAGATTTTTTCTTCCAACTCATCGTCTGTTATATCCAGCACAGCTGCATCTATGCAAAGAGCTTTAAATATTGTATCCAAAGTTCTTTTATCAAACTTTTTGTTTCTTCCGCCGCGTATAGCGCCAATAATCATATTTCCTATGCCAGCAAAACCAGCAACTGCTCCGCCGGCGAGGGCTCCTGCGCCGCCGGTTACTATACCAGTGGCGGCCAAGACCCCTGCTAGGCCTAGTGCCCAGTCCGCGCCGGTCTGTAGTTTATCTAGTAACTCTTTTGCGTTTTTATCTTTTCTTGCAACTGCATAGGCAACTTGATAAGCCTGCCTAAATTCGCCGGCGTTGGTGAAGTGGGCTCGACAAGCTGCAGCGCCTTGTTCATCTAACCGAAAAGCTCTCCACCCCTCCATTATGAGCTTCATCTCACTCATGGTTTAATACCGGTTTCGTAATGGATAGTAGTAGTAGCCCGGTCGCATTGATCCCTTCTCGGCATACTGCGGAACCTCGCCGTACTCGGTAGAATCTCGGTCGTCCGGGTGGGTATACATGTCTTCGAGTTCTTTCTCGTAATTGGTAGCAATCTGCTCATGCTCTGTTTCGTTTGTAAGAAACTCGGAAATAACATATATGGCAGCCTGCAAGGAATTAACTTCATCATTTGGGAAAACAGCTCCCTCTAAGGAGCGAAAGATATTTCCTCCTTGAACTGATTGGCGGTCAATGACCCCTTTATCTGATAAAAACTCAAATAATCTATTCTGATATTCATAAACGTCTTCAGTGGAAGTAGTCTTCGGAAATGTTACCACCTTCATCTTGTCCGGCATCACAGCAATATCAATCTTGGTATGATCCATAATGAGCAAAGACCCGTCTAGGCCTTTCCGAGCATAAAGCTCTATCGTAGCCTGAGGTCCTCCGATCTTAATCTTAATCATTGGAGAACAACTCCTGTGTTAGCTCTTGAGTCAATAATATTTTATTAAGATCTCCTTCAGTAAAGTCGCGCTTTCGGAACCCTTCAAGGTAGCAGACTGTTTCCTCAGTCTTACGAAGTATGGCTTCTGGGTGCTTAGTAGTCGCCGCTTTGTTCAGGAGTGCCGTTAGTCTAGACAGCTCCTCATTTAGGTACAGTCTTAATTCAAATCCATCGTCGGCAAAACTTGTAATATAGTGATTTAAAAATTCCTTTTGTTCCGCTAGCAACCCGTTGTATTTACTATTAAACTTCTTAATAAATGAATTATAAGCTAGATTGTCTAAGGCCCGGAGATCTCCCGATGAGTTATCCGAGCTCCGTTTCGAGCTCATACTATCAATGAGAGATTGTTCAAAAAGTACCTTCTTCTTTACTGGTGTTGAAATATTAAATATTGAGTTAATCGATGCCAAAGACTTAAAGTTAGGAACGAAAGTCCCCCACACCTCCTTAGATATTCCTTTATTCACTGCAGCTATTAATTTAGATTGAGCAGTAAACAACTCTTTCTCATTTAATCGCCCATGGGCGGCCTTTGTTTCGATTAATAGCCTCTCGGCTATTTTAAGGTCAATGTTTTTAGTTTCTAAAATGGCCTGATATAGGCGTAGCTCCTGTCCTAAAATTGTCCGGGAGCTGAAATGTTCTTTCAAGATTTTAATAATCTTATCTTTTCGCAAAGCATTTTGATCCACGATCGCTTTAGTCAGTTCTCGTGTAAGAACCTCATAAGCAAATGCCGTGTTTCGCTTTTTGTTATGTTTCATCCTTTTGTGCCTCTTTTGCTTCTAGCTGTTCTACGAGCTTACGAACTTGGTTAGTACTTTCTACTAAACGACTTTCGTTATTATAAATAGGTTCTTTTTTCTCTTCAATGCCGAGCATTGATTTTAATTCCAGATTTCCAATTGCTAAATCACTAGGACGCATGCGGCCCGGGTTTCGTGCGCGTGAAGTACTCAAAGTGGGCACCTCTGGTGTGGCGGCGCTCCAGGTTTCGCGACGCGTACGGCCGGTGGACTTGCGCTGATCGGCAGCTTTCTTACGGTAGGAACCCTTTTCATATTTTCGTTCTGGGCCTCCTTCTTCTAAGTCTTCTCGGCGCGCGGGGGCTGTAAGAAGCGCGGATTCTTCGCCGCCCTCTTCGCCGCCAAGGTCACCACCAAGGTCGCCGCCCTCTTCGCCACCAAGGTCGCCTAGAGCATCGTCGCCTCCGCCCAAGTCGCCTAGAGCATCGCCGCCGCCCAAGTCGCCTAGGCCGCCATCAGCACCTTCGGCATCACCGACGACTGCTTCAAGCGATTGTTGCAACTTACGATCAAAGAATGTCTCTCTGTTGTTGCGTAAGATCTCTTCATCCGAGAGGCCTAAGATATTTTGCCCCACCCATCGTTTACTATAGGTCCCTTCCGGCACAGCATTGGCAACATCAAATTTGGTGCGCAAATACTCTAACTGTTGCAGTTCGGCTAGGCGAGAAGGGTTGTTAAGCTTTATATCAAACCCAATTAAGTCGTCGCCCCTAAATCCTAAAGTATAGAGGTGGACTACTGAGATCTTTTCCAGTTCAGAAATGATGGAACGCTGGAGTCTCTGGATGGTACGAGCAAATCGAATGTCCTTTTGGGCTAGTGTGGTCTTGTCTTCACTGTCGCCTTCAAGGTTTGTCAAGTATGATTGCGGAATCTTAATCGCTGCAAACATCTTGTCGCGGAGGTATTTAACATCCTCGATGTCGTCCAGAGACTTCGCCCCCGGAAGGGATGTAATATCCGAACCAACGCCGCCGCGCATTGGGATAAAGTAATCTTCTTCTAGAGATAACGGATTGTATCGAAGATCGACTCGGCCAGTATTTGCATCAACCAAAGAGTTTCTCTTCATCTCGCTCTTCACTTTTTCCATATATTGTGGGATGTCTTGAGGAGGAATGTTGCCAACGTCAATCTTAAATACACGGCGCTCGGGCGCGCGGACGACGCGATAAGCAATCATGGCGTCCTCCAGCAATGTAAGCTGGCGCCAAATCCTGCGAGCAGGGTCTAAAATAGAAGTTCCATAGGGGGCATGCTTGTCATTACCTAAGATGCGAAAATGAGCTACCTGCCAGTTTTCGAAGGTCATGCCACCACCATTCCACTGGTACTGGACGTAATTAGGGTTTGTAGGGTCTTGTCCCTCTAATCTTTCCACCTCCGAATTAGGAAGGCCGATTACGGATGTGACTCCAAGCTTGTCGTCGACATCTAAATAAAGAAAGAAGTCGCCATACTTAACCATTGAGCGGGACCAGCCAAACATATTGAACTCTACGTTAAGGGCGTCATAAAATAAGGTCTCTAAGATGGTTTTGATTTCAAGGTTTCTACATGAAATATTCAAGAGCTTATCATACTCATTAGAAGTTGTCATCTCGTCGGCGTAAATATCAAGAGCCGAGGCAATCTCTGGCATATATTCCATCTGCTCGAAGTCAACATAACGTTCAGCACGATTTTGACTTCGGAAGGCTGCCGTAGTCATCATGTTAAAGTTCTGAGAGAAGTTGTTGTCGGCGCGCTTGAACTCCTGTCCACTCATAGAGCGGAAACGATAACGATATTTATCTAAATCGCCGCGGCGCTCTTGTCTGGCAACCTGTGCCTTGTAATTGACAATAGGGCCAGAGAGAATTCGTGTCAGCCGCTTGAACAGTGGTGATGCTGGATTCCTTGTGTTTTTTTCGTTTCGACGTGCCATATGTTTTTTTAACCCTTAATCAATGCAAAGTATTGCTCATTAAATTTTTCAGCTTCTTGGGATATCTGCGAGTCTTTAGTCGCCCGGTGCCCAATCATTCCCGGAATGGTGGTGGCTATGGAAGTTTTGGAAGTAGATATAGAGGATAGCGAGTGTTTATTATATTCTATATTTTCTTGACTTTGCACAATTACCGTATCCCTTACCCAACAACCAATCGCAAACGACATGACGAGGTCGTCATTATAACTTCTCATCGCCTGGGGTCTTCCCGCGTGCCAAATAAATGTTTTCATTTCGGAAAGCAAACGATTAGAGTTAATCTTAATTAGTTTGTTTCTCATAAACTCTTCCATCTTCGCAACGATCAAAGGTCGTGTTTTTGAAGACGTAGTAAAACCCGGAAGCACATTGGATTGCCATTGGGCTGTTATTGGGTCGACGTATTGGTGATCTCCTTTAGTTGAATAATATATATTAGGATAGCTTTTATCTTGCAGTTTTTTAAGTACTGCGTATCCAATATTGTTGTTTTCTATAACCAGCATGGGGTTTCCGTACTCGCCGGCGACATTGTATAAAATATCTGCAAACGAATCTGGGTTGGGTTTGCCAACATATTCAGCGACCACCTCCATCGTTTCTAGTTCAAATACATGAAAGGCGCTGTTATCTTTGCCATCACCCCTGGCAACATCGGCGACAATTAGATGCGGCTTTGTAGCATCATATTTTTTCCAGATCCAGTAGTTTCTATCAAACCCGGTTCGATATTTGGGAGCGCAAGTTTTCTCTAGATACCACTGGATGTCATCAGGGTGAATGACCGTCTCGCCAGAAACATTAAAATTACACTCAAGTTCTTGGGCAACTTGACGCTTAGACATATTCTTGGTTTCTTTTTCAAACCAGGCCTTGTTCCGATCAGGATGAACATCCCACATTAAAGTGGTCATATGAAAATCGTTAGTACCAGATTCGGCTTCAACGCAGTTCTGGTGGAACCAGTTACCGACGCCATTGGGAGTAGATAGGGCGATACAGCGGCCGCCGGTAGATAGGGTGGGATATAGGGCAGTCCAGAGGTCCCCCAGTTTTTCAACGTGGGCGGCCTCATCAATCACGAGCAGAGACAGTGCTTCGGAGCGGCCAGCGTCACCGGAGGTCGAGGAGCCCTTGATCTGAGAGCCATTGGAAAGCTCGAAAGATGTTCTATTGTCGACGGTGATTGAGGCAATCTGCATCCACTCCGGCAGATGCTTAATCAAGGCCTTCACTTTTTTAACAAGGTTGGTAGCTGTCTGTAGCTTGGTGGCTACGACTAAAATATTTTTATCCCGATGAAACATCATCAGCCACGCGACGTAAGAGGCTGTAATGGTAGAAATTCCTAGCTGGCGCGCTTTAAGAATTATGTTAAAACGATAATCAGTAAAGTCTTTTAACAGATCTTTCTGGTAGTCATAGGCCTTGAAAGGAATTGTACCCTTTTGCGGGTGGGATATGCGACCGTAATTTATGGTAAAATACACGGGATCTTTTCCCGCCTTAACGATCTCTCTTAGAATCTCTTTCTTAGTTAGGGCATTCCCCATAACATTTGTTATTTGCCTTTGCGAGTGTCGTTCGATGGGCGCTTATTCTTGGGGCCCTGCGCGAGCCACTTCTTGACTGCGTCATCTAGGCGTTCTTTACTGTCACCGGGCTCGACCGTGTCGACATCCTTAAGACCACCGATTCTATAATAGCAGTGAGCCTGACAATCTGTACGATAGTTAGACATTCTTTGAACCAGGATGTCATGGTCGCCCTCTTGTGTAAGAGTCAGAGTGTCACCGGTGATGGCCTTGTATTCTTTCTTAAGGAACTTAACAATGTCCTTAAGCTTTGTAATGATATCATTTTCAAATCTTGCATCTTTAACATCTTTGATAAGCACTTCCGCTTGATAATTAATTCGAAGCAGAGGGCCGGAGATTGTCACCTTAAACCCATCCATAACACGACGGTCATTAATATAGTGGCCGTCTTCTCGGCTTAACCCGACGGTTCGAGCCTTACCATCAGCGGACAGGGATTCCTCATGAGCCCCGTCATAAGCATTTGCGGCCGCTTGGTTGATTCCTTTAATAATATCGTATACTGTTGCCATGTTATTCTTCCTTGTTGGGCCTCCACCCTGTTGCCCATCTTTCTTCTCGGTCCTCGATATATTGTATATAGCAAGCTAAACACGCGGCAAACTTATTCATATACAAATCATCTTTAGGACGAAAAGAATATTTAGAACAAACAGGACACGTCCTATTGTGGTCTCTATTAAGTAGTTTTTTGTTTATTAAAAATCCGTCTTCTTCTACTTTGTTCTGTGTCTCGGATAATTTGGCGAACTTCTGTCGCTCTTCTATGGACTGTTGAAGGTATTCTTTTTCTTTGTCCTCGTCCCAAAAGCGGCGAGGATTATTAATTGTCTCTTCACCATATTTTTGTGAAATGGCGTTTTCTAATTTAGCGATGTATTGTTGTTTATCTTTGGGATTGTTCATTTGCTATGGGAGCTGCTCAAAGTAAGTTGATGGATTAAAATAAACAATCTTTGACGTCGGAATGCAATATCCCACCTGTCGTACGATTGCTTTAGATGCCGTGGGCTTGTCCACCGACGCGTAGCCTGTCGCGTCCCCCATCCACACTTGCCGGCCGGCAACGAAGGATCCTTCAAGATATGAATCCATGTGGTAAAACCCTCGGATGAGCATGCCATGCACATTTGCTTTTGCCCCTAATGCTATAGCCAACATCTGATAGCTCCCCGACTCTTGAACATCTGCATCGGTCTGTTTCCACTCCGAGGACCCCGTATGAAGATAATAGAGTTTTCCTTTAGTTGTGAGGCCTGTGCCAAAAGTAACTGATTCTCCACCTCCGGTGTCCGCATCCAGCCACGCGACGTTAGAGTGGTTTACGTCTAGGTGGACCTTTGGGGGATTTGCTGCGCCGGCGCCGATACCTAGCCCGTCATGATCGCCACTGACCCAAACCAAGTCATCAGATCCCGAAAATGATCCGCTCACATTAATTTGTACCGACCCTGTGGGGGAGCCTGGGGCTGTGCCGGTCTTGTCCTTATATTCGTTAATAAAAGATAGAAGCCGCGACCGGCTCTTTGCTTCTGGAATTATTCTTTCTGCCATTATACTATTTAACTATCTCTGTTGACAATGCAAAGATCCCCAACGAAGTAAGTGTTCCAATTCCAAAGCCGAGCGCCACCAGAAAGGGGCCTTGCCCGGGCTTCTGCTTCAAAACCAGCTCCGTTAGGCGATCGTTTTCAGCGACCTTAAGAATCATCATGGACTCATACTTATCTTTCCAGGAAGCAATTTCAATATCTTTATAGTCAAGCTGTAGTTGAAATCTTTCTTCTTGAATGTGGAGTTCGTATCCGATGCGCAAGTCACACTCAGCGTCTTCGAACTTCTTCTCGGTTATAATCTTTGCCGCGGCATCCAGAGACAATAGGACCCCATCAAAGGGGGCGACGGTTCCAGCTTCAATGGGAAGCACCACGTAATCCGGAAACTCCGTCTCCGGCTCTTCTGCGGCAACTGTGGTCGGTGCACCGACGAGGAAAACAACCAGGTAAATTGCTAGTATTTTTTTAACCATTTTTTAATCCAAAGGCTTCTGCTATTTCTTTCGCAAGCCTCTCAGGATCATTATATCCTTCATCTACCAGTCTTTTAAGCTCTGCTTCCTTTTCTTTATCGAGGGATTCACCTTTGCTTTTGAACTCTTCTTCTAATTCAGCGCGACGTTTGAGATGTTCTTGCAGTCGCAAATTCTTTTCGGCCACCTCTGTATTGTGAATATGAGATAGTGTTTCCATCTCTTGGTCGTGTTGGTCTCTTTTTGACTCCAGCATATCTATGACACCAGTAAGAAGAGCGCCGTTCCGTGTCAGGGCGCCTATAAGTGCAGCAACAATAAACAAAAGTCCGATTACTATAACCCACCAAAATTTCTTAGCCCAAAGCCACAGCTTCTTTGAAATAGTTTTAAGCTTTAACAACGTCATTGTTTGTATCCTTTAAGCTTTGCAACTGCGTCAATAATTGTTTGGCCACCAATATAAACAGTTGTAATGATTACCCAATCACTTGAGGCCAGATCTGAGAAAAGCAACAAACAAGTAGCTGTTGCCCATGCCATCAATTTTCGGGAAATTAGCTTATTAAGTCCCTTATCTAATATATGTTTCATACTCAACTCCTTAATACTAATTAGCTCGGGGAGCAAAGGATGTCTAAACAACTTAAATACAAACTCAAAAAAACCCTCAAAAATGCGGAGTTCGTGCATGCAGATTTAGAGTACCATCAAGAGCTATCTCAGGATGCCCTGTTGGGGTTTCAAGAAGCAATTAATGAACTCTTAGCAATTCTCACCGACGAAGAAAGGGGGGCCCTTAAAGATTATTTAGATCGTTTGCCGCGGCCAGAGGCGGCGCCTAGGCCAGCTGAACGCGAAGAGGAGGAGCCGACATTGCCGGACTATGACGATATCACCGCACTAGTGGTCAGCGATGTTGAAGCAAGTACCAACGAGCATGAACTGCCCAAAATTAATAAAGAGCTAGAGCTTAAAAAATTATTTCGGCGGATCGCAGAACAAACCCATCCGGATAAAGTAAGAGCAAACGGATTTTCGGAGAAAGAGATAACGCGACTCAGATGCATTTTTATGCGCGCGAGAGAAGCGCACGATAATGAAAACTGGTATATCCTTTACTCAATTGCCATCCAGTTGGGACTAGAAATTGAAGAACCAACCGCAGAAGAGATCGACTGGATTGAAGAAGATATTAAAAAAACTCTTGCTGCTATTGCTGGTATAGCTAATCTAAGTGCATGGCATTGGTATGTTGGAAACGAAGAAGACAAGAAGCAAGTGCTGCGATATTACTTCTTACAGGCTTACAATTTCCAACACCCAAGCTTGTAAATTACTGGCTGACTCTGGCGAATCCACCATCCTTATCAATCGTAATTTCCACATCTACAATATCTTTAAGTGAGTCGACGTGAGAAATCAGGATCACAGTCTTAAAATACATCTTAATAAGCTGGAGGATTCGAATGAACCCTTCCATGTTGTCGGCATCAAGAGCTGTTCCTGGTTCGTCTAAAATAAAGATATTGCCCTTCGGGAGCGATGACACCGATAGCAGGGCCAATCGAATAGCCATTGCAGTAACAGTCTTCTCTGCGCCGGAGCACATTTCAATTGGGCGCGGTTCGTGCTTCGGGTGCTTGATTAAAATATCCAGCTTGCGGCCATCTTCTTGAAAAAACACATCAAAGTCTACAATATTGGCTAGAACCTTGGCTATCTCGCTGTTAATGACTGGAAGTCGCTTCTTAATAATATCATAAGCAATCCCGTTAGAATGAGTGCAGCGCATGAACAAATCGAATGCGGCATACTCCTCTCGGATCTCGTCTAAGTCTTCTTTCTTTTGCTTTAGATCCTCGACCCTTTGTTCCATTGAACCAAGCTGTCTGTGGTGTAGATTAATTGAATCTTCAACTTCGAATATTTCATCTCTGGTGTTTTTTATTTTTCTTTCGACCTCGTCGCGGGAACCAATAAGGTTCTCAATGTTCTTAATTAAATCTTTTTTCTCTTCATACAGGTCAATCTTCTTGGTCGTCGTACGCAGCGCGTCGCGATAACTCTTAATTTTTGCATACAATTTCTCAATAGAAACCTTATTATCGCGTTTTTCAATTTCAATATTATTTTTATAGATTATGGTATTGTTGTAATTGTCAATAAGGCCAATCATCTCGGCCGAATCTACCGAAACAACCTTTGTCTTATATTCCTTGGCTTCCTTAATCTTAGTAACTATGCTCACTTCTAATGAGGGCAATTCAACAGAAGCTAGGTGTGCATCCCGTATAAACTGACATGTAGGAAATTTATCTCCACAAGGGACTTCATCTAATAGATCTAATTTCTTGCTCATTGACTTATAGTCATTATCCAGTAGTCGCGCTTTATTGAGTGTATCATCATACTTTTGTTTAAATTCATCATAGTTCTGTTTCTGCGACAAAAGATCCTCAATATCAATAGTAGTCAAAAAATCGTCGTATTCTTTTAGCTTCTCGTTGTGCTCAACATTCTCCGATTTAAGTTCTACAATATTAATATCGGTTTTTTCAATCTTCTTCTCTAGAGAGGAGCGAGTTTCTAAAAGATTCTTAATGTCAAGACGCTCTGCAGGAATAGAATCAATTTGCATTGTCAGTGCAGTATATTCTTGTTCCGTTAGTTCCAGGCCTTCTCTTAATTGGGCGCACGCAACCACTTCGTGGTCGAGTGCCTTCTGAGCTTCCATGTGCTGAACCTCAGCTAATGCGATGTCATTAGTATAGTCAGTGTCTCCGACGCGGCGAAGGACCCCCTTTAGGTCGCCACCATCCTCCTGTGCTAGCTTAAACTTTTTCTCAAAAATGTCTAAATCCAAGAACTTAGCAAGAATTTCCTTACGGCGCGTAGACCCCTCCTTAATAAAAGATAAGCTATCGAGTTGGCTGGACATTGAGGTTAACAAGAAGTCTTCTACTGTCCCGAAGCGCTTACGAATATGGGCGTCTGTTTCGTTCCGTGTGGTACCATTAAGGCTAGTCTCGTCGCCCATTAATGGGTCCGTCCCACTAAATTCTAAAAATGTTCTGGCTTCATTCGTAACAGCGCCTTTCAGCTTCTTAACATATTTCTCTGACCTACGCTCGATCGTGTAAGTTTTGTCGCCAACTTGAAGCTCAATTTTGCCGCGGCAATCTTTCTTATTCTGATTGATGATATTATAGTTCTTGCGCTCGTTCTTTGAAGTTGTGTTGAACATTGTATAGAGCATCCCGTCAATGATACTAGACTTTCCGGAATAGTTCTTTCCAAAGATTCCCACAATACCGTTGAGGTTTGTAAAGTCAACGCTATTGTTCTCGCCGTAGTTGAATAGATTGTCCCACTCAAACTTATTGAGATTCCAATTAACATTGCGAGCGACCTCTTCCGTCTCTTCAATCTGTGAGTTATATTTACGATTGAGTTCAAAGACACGCTCAAGCATTTCCTCGGTCGGTTCATAATCTGTGAGGTACTCACGGATTAAATTCTCTTGCACTCCCTTGTCGCGGAGGTTTTCTACTTTGAACCCGGTGCCGATTTCGACAGTACCACGTTCGCCGGCGGCACGATTTAGGAAAGTGATGCTTTCAGGATTGAAACGATGCTTGGCAATCTCCACAGCTTTACGCATAACGTCTAATGGTAAGTTATTATTGCTCACAAGTCTGCAGCGCGCACCGGGCGGGATCGTGGTTCCCCTTGGCATTCGCCCCTTTGGCGTGAGTTCGATTGTTACGAATGGCTTGGGGTTGAGCAAAACATGGTGACTCACGCGAAACTTGTCTTTGTCTTCAATTTCCCAAAT
>Ga0208299_1001792_pt1 | contig 15355 bp, 21 predicted proteins | sample 15_taG_FD_184089 | JGI IMG/M metagenome (GOLD analysis project Ga0208299, IMG submission 184089) | Marine viral communities from the Subarctic Pacific Ocean - 15_ETSP_OMZ_AT15312 metaG (SPAdes) (version 2) | ecosystem: Environmental > Aquatic > Marine > Oceanic | place: Pacific Ocean | collected...
TAGGAAGTCTGAACCCATGTCCCGCCAAGGCCGAGGTCGTCGGCAAGGTACTCCTGTCCGCGGTGTTCCTGATCGTCGGGGACGACCAGAACCCTGACCACGGTGTTGGTTGCGTCTATTTCAGCGAAGTGAGCCACTACTCGGCCCACCTGATGATTACGACGCCAGAGCCACCGGCAGTACCATTTTGGTTTTGGCGTCCACCACCGCCGCCGCCGCCCGTATTGGCGGTCGCCGCGGACTGGTTTTCTCCACCGTGGGCACCACCGCCACCACCACCTGCTCCACCGGTCCCGTGCGCTGGGGTCTCGTCGCCCTGTTGTCCACCACCGCCGCCGCCTGCGAACTGTCCGACGCCAACCCCAGAGGTTGTGCCGTCGGCGTAGACGTTTGTGCCGTTCGTCCCGCCAGCGCCACCATCCGTGCCAGAGCCAGCCCCACCAGCACCGGCTTTGCCGCCGCCGCCGCCGCCACCCACATCTGTTGTACCCGACGAACCGGCGCCGCCAGCACTACCTTCGCCCGTAGTTGCGGCTCCACCAGCCTGAGCGGCGAACCCGCCTCCACCGCCGCCTGAGCCGCCCGCACCACCGGTTTCGGCACGGCCCCCGCCGTACCCACCACCGGTTGTTGACAGTGTGCTTCCCCCGCCTAGAGCAAACGAAGAAGTGGTGCCTTGTGTTCCTATTCCATCGTCAGCGTTGACACCGCCCGCACCACCGCCACCGATCGTGATAGTGCTGGTACCAACTCCAGCCGTCTGACTCGTCCATGATTTCATGCCACCAGCACCACCGCCTCCAGCACCACCATCACCACCAGCGCCGGTTGAGCCGTACCCGCCACCACCGCCGCCAGAAACGACCAGAACGTCGATCGTTGCCGCGGCGCCCGCCACAACGAATGTGCCGCTCCCAGTCCAATGAAGTGATCGGTAGCCCGAATAGGTGCGCTCAGTCGGAGAACCAGTCGTGGAGTATGAGAACAGGGTTGTGTGGCTCGGCGTGTTGCCGTCGGCCCCGGTGCCCGCCTCGTTGATCGCAGCGACGGTGAAGTTGTACGAAGTACCGGCACTCAAACCGGTAGCCGTGTAAGTAGTACCGGTTGAACTGGTATCGGCCACAAGGGTCGATCCGTCCTTCTTGATCCGATAACCGGAGATAGTGCCGCCACCCGTATCGGACGGCGCCGACCACGACAGGTTGATCTGAGTGCTAGGGGTGGAGCCGTTAGCCAGCGACAGGGTGCCCGGAGCGCCGGGGACAGCGACCCCGCCCTGATTCGAGACTGCCCCGAGAAGGGCCGGACTGAGCATTAGCCGATGTTCCCGAAGATCGTCCAAGTGTCAGCAGCGATCTTCACCGCTGCGATCGTTGTGTACCTGTCCGCACAAGTCAGCGTGCTGCCCTTGGAGTTGACGGTAGCGCCGGTCCCGGCAGCGAACGTCAAGGTGCCCGCGCCGTTGCGCTCAAACACGATCTGCGAGCCGGTCGGGAAAGCGACCGCCGAGTCCTGCGGCAGCGTGACCGTCATCCCCGAGCCGTGGGTGCAAAGGATGTACGCCGAAGCGTCGGTCAGCGCCGGGGTGCGGGTCGTGCCCGAGTCGGTGATGACATTCAGATAGGTCGTCGTCGTGCCGGTGACAGTCAGCGCGTCGGTGATCGAAACGTCACCGTCGGCCACCACCAAGGCGTCTTGACCATTGGTGCCAGTAATGGTCAGAGATTCCGCGCTGGAGTCCCAAACCATTGAGTCACCAGCAGTGTCACTGTAGAAAGTTACGTCCTCGCCAGCGCCATCCGACCCGACCGTCAAAGTGCCGTCCCCGATGACCACGTTGCCGTCAGTGATGTCGAGAACCGTTGCCCCGTTGGTGCCTTCCAGAATCCACTTTTCTTCTGAGGCATCCCACATGGAATAGTCGCCACTAGTGGTTGAGTGGAAGGTTACGTCAACCCCAGCACCATCGGCTCCGAAGTTCTGCGCCGCCGTCAACCCGGCAAGGTTCAACGTCAACGTAACCGCCCCCGAGGTCGCACCTCCCGACAAGCCCGAAGCGGCAGCAGTCACAATCGAGGTGATGTCCGCGGCGAGCGTGGTCGCCGTCCAACTGGAGCCGTCGTAGTACGACAGGGTTTCCGCTGGAGTCGTGATCGTGTACGAGAACATCCCCTCCGATGGAGAGGTGATCGCTGCGTCACGGGCGGTCGCCGTATCGAACACCGTGATCGTCTGCTGCATCAGGTAGGTGTTGACGTCGCTCGCCGTGAGAACGTCACCTGTTGCAAATGTTTTCAGACCTGCTCCGGCCATTAGTGCCTCCTAGTACGAGAGGGCATTAGTGCCCAACTTACCTGATGTCGACGAGTCCAGTATGAACCCGTCGAGGATCTTCTCTGCCGTAGAGAAACGGGTCTTCCATTCCGACGGCGTAATCTCATGTTCGATGCCCTGAACCGACAGCGTGCGGGTCACCGTGCCACCACCCGGCTGCGTCCGCGTAACCTTGATCGGATCGAACATTTCGGTCGTCAACGCTGCCGTCACCCGAGCAGACACATCGTCATAGGCGTCAATCGTGATGCCCCCGATTCTGAGGCTCGGATCTTTCCTCGCGGCGAGGATCGTCTTGGCTTGGTTCAACGCCTCAGCGTCTGTTTGCATGATCAACCCGGTACGGGAGACGTTGCGTTGGAAGAACGAAGCGATCGAAGTCGAGTCCGTCACGTTCTGCGCGGTACCCCCGGTGCGCTGAACCGTGACATCGTTGGCGAGCACCACATCGTCTACGTCGAAGTCGACCGACTCGTAGTTGATGCCAGACCCCGAATCGACGTATGCGTCAGGCGTCTGGGCGTGGGCAGCAATGACCGCATCCCGGTCCATGAACTTGAGCACCCCGTTCGCCTTCACGAAGAACGCCCCGAACTCTGTGTCGGTCACCGTCTGACACGCAGTCAGCACATCGCGTGTCGCCCCGGTATCGGCCTGACAAGTCGTCTGCCCAGCAGAAAAGTCACGGCTCGTAGTCGGCCAACTGATCTCGTCCAGTATCTCGCCGATACGGGTGCCGGTCAGGTCGCCGGTGCTCGCTCCCGAGACGGTGCTGATGTTTGACAGGTTCAGAAGTCGGAACGCATCGAGCGCCGTGACCGTAATGAACGCTGCTGTCTCCCCGACCGCATAGGTGTAGTTCCACTCCTCAATAAACCCGGAGAACAGCGTGTAGACCGTCGACGAGTATTCGGCTGTGATCTGCAACTGGCGCATCGGGAGGATCTCGTCGGCATACGTCCCATTGTCCGGGTCGAAGGTTCCTGCCGTATCAGTGAGCACAATGGTCGCTGATCCGGCGTCGTGCCGGTCCAATATCCTGTCCCGGCCTCTGGAGATGTTCACCGTGTTCAGGAGGCTCGTCACATCCACCGGAGTCGACGCCGCATCCGACAAGACGCCCGTGCCGAGCGGTGACCCGGCGTCGTCGAGGATCAGGTTCGGCCCGAACGACGGTGAAGTCTGGAACCGGATTGTTGCCTTGATCGTCGCGGCTGCGGCCATTAGTTGAGAACAACCTTCTTGCCGGACTGCTGCGACCTGAGCAGCCCCTTACGGATCGACTCGACCAGTTCACGCTCCGACGATACCGACCCTTCCACGTTGACAGTGATGTACGTCCCGCCGCCACGCGGTGAGATCGTTTCTCCGGCATGGACGTTGACGAGACCGCCGCTCTTGACGAACCCGCCTGTTGCCGCCGACGGAGCCAACGTAGCGAGGAAATCGGAAATCTCCTGAGGCGTGTACGCCTTAGTGAACTCGCCTGTGCCTTCCAGCGCCCGGTTGATCGCTTCTTCCCGCGCTACAGCGGTGGCGACTCCGCTCGGCAGCACCGCCGCCTGCTCGCCCGCTGCGATCTGCCTTGCAGTTTCACTCAGCACATTTTCAACGAGGGCCGCTGCCGTCAAAGCAGTACCACCGCCACCACCGCCGCCGCCACCGCCGCCGCCACCGCCGCCGCCACCGCCGCCGCCGCCGCCGCCACCGCTGACATCTACTGTGACCTTGGTGCGGTTCAGCAACTCCATCTGGGCAACCAGCGCAGCGATAGCATCCTTCAACCGGTCGACTTCGCCCTTGGCTGAAGCGATCTGCGGTTCTAGTTCCAGCAGCGTGGCCCGCATCGTGTCGAACTCTGGGTAGGTGAGCCGGGCAACGTCCGACAGCACCTCCATTTCGTCAGCGAGTTCTTCGGACAGTGGGCGCATCCGGGCGATGGCGTCGTTCACCTTGTCGCCCGCTTCGGCCAGCGCGATCTCCGCATCACGAACCCCGTACTGGGAGGCGACCAGATCCCACTGGGCGTCCTCTAGTTCTTTGATGAGGCGTTCTTCTTCAGCCAACTGGACCGCCGAAGTGTCCCTGATCTTCTCGGCATCCAACATCGCGTCGGTCCAAGCATCGTGCGCGTCGCCCGCTTCGATGGTGGCCTGAGTCTCGGCTTCCTTCAACTTGATGAGTTCTCTATCAACCTCAGCGACGGCCTCAGCGGTGCGCGCCCCAGTCTCCTGTGCAGCGGTCAACGCTTCCTGCGCCACGGTCTGCTTGTCACGGGCAACCGCCAACTGGAGACCGATCCGCTCGGCGTCCTCCTCCATCCGGGCCAGATCCTCGGTGGCCCGCTCCAACTTGTCGATCGGACGACGCGCATCCGTGACCGCTTTGTTGTAATCGTCCTGCGCCTCGATCAGATCGAGCAGGGTGGCTTCGCCAGCCTCGACCTGTGTTTCTACATCGGTCAACTCGTCGCGGAGTTTGATCAGGTTCTTCGCCTGCTTGGCGCTGATGGCAGCCTGCGCCGCGTCGGCAGCCGACACGATCTCCAAGTCGATGAGCGCCTGCTCCACCTCCGTGATCGCTGCTTGCTCGGCTCGGAGCGAAGCGACCAGACCGCGCTGAGACTGAATCGCCCCGGCGCTGAGTTCCTCCTGCCGTCCTTCCAACTGCTCGACCGAAGCGGTGATGTCGTGGTAGGCGAGTAGTTGCTGATTCAGGTTGCGAAGCAACTCACGTTGGAAGTCGCCGCCCTGCTGCTCGATAAAGAGTTTTTCTTCTTCTAGGTCGGCGATCTGACCAGTCAGATCCAAAGCGCGTGCGAGTGCGTCCTCTTTGTCGCGCAGATGCCCGACACCGACCCTGACCTGTGCCGCCCACGCCAGTTCGGCTTCTTTGATCGCCTCGCCGCCCCCGGCCCGAACCTCCACGAGTTCGGCTTCGATGTCAGCGACGGTCTGGGTGGCATCAGCGAGATCGTTCTGCGCGTCGCGCATACCACGCAGGGCGTCGAACCCCTCCCGCTGTGCTGCGGCCTGTTCCTTCAACGCCTCGACCGGTGCGCGTGCCGCATCAGCCTGCGCCTCCAACTCGGCCAAGTGCGCCTCGGCTAAGGCGAGCGAAGCCTCCTGAGCGTCGATGTTGTCTTGAAGGGCATCCTTCTTGGCTTGGAGGGCGACCTCTTGCCGTTTGATCTCAGCAGCGATCGCCTCATCTAAGGCGACCTGTTGGGCGAGACCGGCCAGCCCGGCGCGGCCCTGAGCGACAGTGATGTCCCCGGCCGCAACCTGTTCGGATAGAGCCGCCGCCTGATCGGCGTACTCGCCGGAGATGTCGGCAGCAAGGCCAGCGATCTCAGCGTGGTCTTTGACCATCTGCTCGTAAATCGGGTACGTCGTCCTAATCGGCGTCGCGTCGAACTCCAACGCATCGGTCACCGCCTGCCCACCCGACGCCATCTGCATCAACGCCCGATCCGCTGACGCCGCCTCGGTAGCGATGTCCCGCAACTCCTCGCCGTACCGACCAAGCGGGTCGATACCCGCTTCAATGTTGGCGTTCATCTGGGCGATCCCCTCACGCGCCTCAGGTGTGATGCGAGCCAAATCGGTGAACCGGTCGTGAAGATCAGCCGACGACTCCTCAAACATGCTCGAAGCCGTCTTGCCGTAGGCCAACTCCGTGGTGTAATGCTTGGTGTCGGTCTTGACGGTCCTCAAAGCAGCCGATGTGTCGACAAGCATCGCAACGACCCCCGCCTGTGCCCCTGCCTGCTTCTCGGCTTCTGCCCTCGCGTTAGCCGCCACCTCGGTGGCGTGCTTTGTCGCGTCGATCGCGATCGTCGCCGCTCCGACGTAATCCCCGGCAGCCTCTTTCGCCTCGATCTGAGCGATCGTTTCTTCGTCAAGGGCTTGGACGTAGGCGACCACGTTGTCGGTGTTCTCCAACCACTTCTTCGCCAACTTGTCGTTCTCTTTGGCGAGGTCGTCGTGGGCGTCGGCTGTCTCGTCCAACGCATACAGCATGTTCTTCAGGGTGGAGATCTCAAGTTTGCCCGCATCGACCGCTTCGATAATCGCATCGGCGTCCTCGCCGAGAACATCCCGGTGTGCTTCCAGTCTGCGGATGTTGGCATCTGTCTGCCCGGTCCAGATGCTCAGACTGTCGGCGAGATCCTCGTAGCCATCGTTGATCGAGGGGTCACTCATCATGGCGTTGTGATGCTCCATGTCGGTGATCCACTTATTGAACTCTGTGCGGACACCACCCTTGATCACTTCGGCGAGGAGCAACCCAGCCGAGTCGAGTTCACCGAACCCGTTAGCCAGCGCGTCAGCCCCCTCCGCTGCCGCATCAGAGGCGGCATTCAAGGCATCGAGTTCTGCTCTCAGCCCCTCGATCTCGCCCTTGAACGCCCCCGCGTCGTTCTCGGCGTTCACAAACGAAGCCCGGAGAGTGTCGGTGCGTTCCTGCGCCTCTTTGGACTGGTCGGAAAAGTGCTTCCAGATGGCGATGAGGATCGCTGCGGCAGCGACGATCGCTAGCAACGGAAGGATGACCGCCGCCAGCGCCGCTTGAAGCATTGCAGCGGTAATCCCCATCGTGCCCATCGCTGCTGTCAAAGACCCCATCATCCACAGCAGCGGCCCGGCCAGCGCCAGCAAGATGCCGAGCACCACGATGATCTTCTGAACCGGACCGGGCAAAGCCCCGAACGCCTCAGCGATCTTGCTGATCACCGCTGCTAGTTGCTGGATCATCGGAACGACCACCGGGAGGATCGCCGCCCCCAAAGTAATCAACGACGACTTCATCCCGGCCATCGCCTGCGACAACTTGAACTGCGCCGTTTTCTGAACGCCTTGGAACGCTTCGTCCAACTTGCCGGACGAGTTGGCGAGTTCGTCGAACACATCACGGGCCTGAGCACTTGCTTCACCCGTCAACATCAGCGCACCGTTCAGGCCACGGATGTCCTCAAATACGTCGCCCATTTCCTTGCCGTTGGCTTCCAGCGACGCCCGCAACCCTTGGAGTGCGCCGAGTAGATCCTCCGACGCGGCTGCCCGCAGGCTGCCAAGATCGACACCTATTTCGTTGAACGTCTTGAGCGCCTGCTGTGACGGTTTCAGGATCGACTTCATCACGCCACCCAACTGGGTAGCCGACAACGACGCGTCGCCTGAGGATCGGGTCAGGAACGCCAACCCGCCACCGACCTGATCGAACGAAATGCCCAACTCGGCAGCCATCGGGATCAGGCGACCGAACTGCGGAGCGAGGTCCGCAGCGGACGCCTTGCCCTGCTCAACCGTCTTAGCGAGAACGTCCGTGGCGAACGCCGCCCCGTCCGCTGCCATCCCGTAACCGTTCATCGCGTTCGTCACCGCGTCGGCGACAACCGAGGTGTCACCGAGGCCGACCGCAGCCGCCTTCGCTGACATCTCCAACGCCGCCGTAGCCGAAGCCGCGTCCAATCCAGCGGAGGTGATGAAGAACATCGCGTCGGCGAGTTCCTTCGGTGCCCGGCCTGTCTCCCCGGACAGGCCCAGCACCGCACCCTTCAACGTCTCAACCTCGGAAGCCGACCGCCCCACCAACGTCTCGATCTGAGTCATCGAGAACTCGAAATCGGAGGCCATCTTCCCGGCGGCAACCCCGAGGCCAACCAGCGGCATCGTGACCTTCATGGTCATTGCCTTGCCAGCCTTGGACATCCGCTGACCCGTCGCCGCAAGCGAGTTGCTCGCGTCAGTCATGCCCTTCTTAAACTGCGTCGTGTCAGCAGTAATAATCGCCTTGACGACGCCTACGGTTGCCACGACCTACCGCCTAACCCTCGACCGCGACGAAGCGACCTTGCTCTGGTGCGCTGCCTCCTCATTCTCCAACCGGAACAGGGCAACCCACTCCGTCATCTCAGCCGACGACATCCGATCTAGGAGTTCAGATACCGTCATCGAGAGTTCACGGGCTAGTCGGAAGTAGAATCGTCGCTCAGGGTTTCGTCGTCCACGCTTGTCAGCGAACCCGAGAAGTCTTTTCCCGCCTCACCCGCCGCCTCCTCCGTCAAACCTGATGCGGCCATGCAAGCGTTCGCAAGGTCGTTGACGACCCGTGCGTTCTTGTCGAACAACCACTGCTGATCGTCGTCCTCGAACGCCCGCTCACCCGAATCCGGGTCGTAGCAGGTCTGCGAAATAACGTGCCACCACATGCCGATGATCCGATCAGGGTCGTTGACACCCGCGATGGTGCCGTCCTCTGACGCCATCTCGGCGACAAACTGGGCACGCGAACGCGCAGTCATAGATCGGATCTCCACGACGACATCCCACTCGGGGATCTCGTGAAGGTCGGCGGTGCCGTCGTCGGCTGCCTGTATTGCTTCTCTGATACTGGACACTGTGGTCACTCCTTAGTTGTTGGGATCAGAACGTGGTGCGGGTGACTCCCCCGGTGCACTGAAGATCCAGTGAGAACGTCACTACGTCACCGACAGGGCTGCTGACCGAGTAGTTAGTCAGGATGCACTCCCCCGTATACTTGACATAGCCGGAGGTGCTGCCCGCCGGGCCGAAGATGAACGTCCGGGTCGCAGGCTCCGTGCCGATGATGTACCCGTCGACTGTCGAGTCCCAGATGCCTGAAACGCTGATCGTGGCATCTCGCAGACCCACGATGTAGGACTTTGAGGTCGATCCGAAAGCAGTCGTCTCAGCCGTCTCAACAATCTCAGGGAAGTCGACCGAAACGAGAACATCGGAGATGTCTCGGCTCGTGCCGCCTGTGTCGTCAAGCGAAAAGTTGGTTGCTTTGCCGTGATGGAAGGTGGGCATTGTGTGGTCCTCCTAGAACCTTGCGAATGTCACCATGAAGGTGATCGAGCCGGATGACCCGGCGCTGGTAGCGGTAGCCCGGACGTACCGATTCACGGTGCCTGAGCACACCACCATCTCCGACGTCTTGGCTCCAGCCCCGACGGCGGTGAATGAAATCAGGTCGGCAGCCGAGCCGAACCCTGACGAACTGTCGTGCTGAATCTTGATTGTCGTAGTTCCCCCGCCGATGCTGTTCGTCGGAACGTGCAGCAGCGCGGCCCCGCCTGCCGTAGATGCTGCGCCACCGTCAACTCCGGTCAGGTTGCCAAGAGCGTTGTAGTCGATGCTCGACCCTGCGGACAACTGAAAGCCCGAGGTGATCCCGTAGGTCATCGTTCCGAGCGTGCCGCTCTTGCTAGTGCCTTGGAAGTCGGCGGTCACTGTCGATACGTCGCCGACCGGGTTAGAGATCGAGTAGTTCGTTTCGTCGCAGCGGGCGATCGTCGCCCGGTTGCCGATCGTCCCGGCAGCCTCAGCAACCGTGATGTTCGCCGCCGAGGTCGACCCGAGGATCGCGTTGAGTTCTTCGTCAGAGCCGTCCGTGTCCCCGGTCCACATGCCGCTGCATGACAACGTGCCGTCAGCCAATCCGAGGATGTAAGCCTTTGACGAATCTGCGAATGAAGTCACCTCCGCTGTCTCATTCGTGATCGCGACGTCGGCGCTGTTGAAGTACGGCGTCATGTCGAACTCATCGAGGTAGATCTTGGTTCCTTTTCCGTGAACGAACGTGGGCATTTACTTACCCCCTGATTTCTTGGCTGATGGTGCGGCCTCGTATGCCTCATCGACATCCGGGGTGGACGGGTCGTCGGGAACGAAGTGGCCGTTGTCGTCTCGGGCACGCTTCGATTTGGAGGCCAGTTCGAGATACCCGGCGTCGATGCGCCAGTCCTTCTTCCCGGCTGCGATCTCGACGGTCTGTCCCGGCTCGTACCGCTTGCCGTCGACCTCGATACCGGACTGTCCGTCCTCGCCTCCGGTGACTACATACTTCGGCATCCGCTACCTCCTGTCGGGCGTCGCGGAGCCGAGCCACCGGCCACCGCGGGCACCCGGACACGCTGGTCACTCTGGTCGCCGTGAAGCGTATCACTGACGGCTTCGCTGGTGTTGGAAGCGTTCCGGCCCTGTTTGGGCCTGTCAGAAACATGCTCTGACCTGCGTGTTTAGGAAATGCCCCCGTATGGCTTGCCCCGGCTAGGGAACTGGGCCTAGTATGTCCGTATGGAAACAACGGCACAGGAGGCCAGCAACATGAACACTTCAACCAACGAGCAAATCCGAGTCGCTCTCAACGTCGTCAAAGCGATCATGTTCTCAGACGAGATGGTGGAGGCGGTACCCGCCACTCACACCGAGGATGAGATCAGGACAGCAGGCATGGCGATCAGGACCGCAGCGGGCGTCCTCTCCGATCTCCAGCACCTTCTGGAGACGACCGGCACCCTTGAAGGCGCAGCCGCCCAGATGGGGCAGGCCCGGTTGTTCGACCGCACCGCCGAGGTACGCGGAGCCGACGTAGCCGAGATGCTGTTCGGCCCACGAGCCTGATCAACTCCCCCCGACCCGGACAGCCGGGCACCGAGGCTCACGACCTCGGCGGGGACGATGGAAACAACAACAGAGGAGACAGTCATCATGGGAGCAACACCAGAACAGATCGCCGGATACAAGGCTGAGGCCCAGTCGGTAACCCAAGCCGACGGGTCAGTTCGCTACTACATCCGGCGCACGCAGCACGGACGAAACTTCATGGGCGGGATGCGGCTCACGGACTGCTGCGCCGCCGTCTCCACCTACATGGACGACGGCGCTGGCGGTCAGGAACTCTCCTGCAAAGCCTGCTACCACGAGGTCGACAACGGCCAAGGCGACGGCGATCAGGTTCTCAACGCCGACGGCACCGTTACCGACCACGGGCACCGGAGCGTCACTATCTCTCTCGCCTAAGCAACTCCCCCGTCCCGGACCGCCGGGCATCCCAGTTCGCGACTGGGACGGGGACGATGGAAACAACAACAACAGCCACAAGGAGGCAGCATGAAAGACGAAAAGAGTTTTCCAGAGTCGGAGATGTTTCCGACACCCACCCCGTGGTGGGAGAACCAGCCGAAAACCAACACAAGAATCGGATGGACGAAGGGTGGCGTCTACGACGGCCATTACTTCAACGTCAGGCGACACACCGACTGTGAGCGTCACGACGACGGGACGTTCGTTAGTGAGAGTTGGGTGCGGTTCAACCTGCCTCAACTGACTGACCGGGAGATCACGGTCTTTCGGGAGTGGCTGAACTTCAACAAGGCGAAGTTCGGACGGTTCTACGATTCGGTCGAAGTTGACGACGTAGGCCCAACCGGAATAGAGCCGTTGGAGGCGTTCGTCGCCAAAGACTTTTGGAGTAGAAACAACACAAGTAGGCGTGAGATGTACCAGCGGGGAGCGATCCTAGACCTGAACCTTGTCGAAATGTACGGTCACGATTACCCGGTAATCGAACTGGGTTACTCAGGGTGGTATCAGCACCTAGCGATGGCGAACTTCCTACACGACCTTGCCGACCACGACACACGGGGCAGCAAGCGATGGAGGACACACGCCCGAACCTTTGAGGACAGGGTGATCTGGCTGGCGTTCCCGAAGGGGACATGGCGTTGCCGACCGTTCGTTGACGACAGCGAGGATTCAAGCGGATGGTGGAACTTTCCCCAACGGGTCACCACCCCAATCGGAGAGAACGGAGCGCACCGAATCGACGGGTTCCCCGAAGGTCTGCCCCGCGATGAATGGCTGATCTGTTACGAGGGCTTCTTCTGTTTCGATGATGGTCACGGAAGTGAACACACCAACACGCAGGACGATGCTCGCATTGAATATCGGAACGCATTGGGCTTCGACAGCGACGAGGCATATCTCGCAGGGAGAGAAGCCATAACCAAACGACAACGAAAAGCAGCAAGGAAGGTAGCAGCATGACCAATACACGGGTCATTAAACAAATCAAGACAGGAACCATCGAACTTCCGTGGGAAAAGGTAGAGGCTGGGCATTATTCCATCGGCTACCGGGAACTATTCGAGGACGTAGCATGATCGCCGTCCTCTACATGACGAACCCGCTGTGGCAGTTCATCATCGCCCCGCTCGCCCTCGTCGGCTTCGGCTACTGGCTCCGAGGCGCACTCGACCGGTGGGACAGCCGCAGCCCTGTCGCACCCGGACCGTATGATTGGGCCAACGAGGAGGACTCACCATGACCGGGACCATTGGAGTGATCTCGCACCGATTCACCGAAATGCCGTCGCTGGATGCGCCGGTCGGCACGCCGATCGAACTCCGGCTCGGCAGCCCCCGCCAACCAGACCGGTTCGTGTTCACGCTGTGGATGGACAACCACGGCATCATCCGGCACTCGCTGGACAACGGTCGCGGCGGCTCGTCGCAGTCGGTGTCGAACCTCCAGTTGAAGCAGATCGTTCCGAAGAAGGCGATCCCCGGCTGGCAGGTCGAAGCGGTCGCTGCTGCCGGGTCCGGCCTCTACCAAGTCGAGGAGGTCCGATGAGCAAGCCACTCACCCACCGGGCGATCTGTTACGACGACGAAGGCCGACTGGTCTGCTGCTGCCCGATCGGTGCAGCCGACGACGTTGCCCGCGACGAGAAGATCAGCCGGGCCGAAGCCGAACGGCTCGTCAACAACTATGCGGTCGAATCGACCGCTTGGGTACTGAACACGATCAACGACATGGTGAAACGATGAGCGCCCTCAACGGCCAGATGCCCCACACCTACGACCACCAACCCGGTGACGGCTGGTCGTACTCGGTCCTCATCTCCGAACTCCCTCACGACGGTTTCATGGGAGGCGGCAGCCCCGACGATTACGTCGTCGTCACCGTCTGGCGACCGTTCGACCGGGGCATCGGACGGACCTACGTCATGGCGAAGCACGGCACGCTCACCGACCGGTACGTCCAAGAAAAGTTCTGCGACGGCCTCGACGACCGGGAGATGATCCACAACATCGCCGACGCGATCCGGCACACGCTGGGACGCCCGCCGCTCAACGAGGAGAACTGGCTGTGACGATCTACCGCCGCCTGACGTTCATCGTCGCCGACGGGAGCGACGACGAGTCGCTACAACTTATGCCCGCTGTGCTAACGACGATGGGGGCCATCGAGACACCGTTCATCGGCGGCACCAGAATCATGGTCCTCGACAAACACGAAGCCTCGCTGACCCTCGCTGACATCGAAGTACCCGTCCCGCTTGCCGCTCAAGCCGAGGTGTTCGAGTTCCCCGAGACGTTCTCCTCAGCCAAAGACGACGACCCTGACCCGTTCGCCTGACCCGGAACCCCGGCATGGTTCAACCGCTTACACCGGGGGCACCGCAGCCGGTACGGAGTCGACACCATCTCAGCAAGCAACTTGTCGCAGCCGTTACAGCGAACGTGGAACAGCGTCTCCCTGACTAACCGGGCAGCGTCCTCGCCGTAGGCGTCCGGCATGTCACAGCGCCTTGACCGCCGTGAAGTTGCAGGAGAACACCATCCGCTCCTGCTCGTCTCGCATCAGAGCGAACGGCGACTGGGTGGCGCTGATCTTGTAGTACGCCGTCGACGTCAGCGTTTCGTTGATGACCTTCGACAGCGTTTTCATAATGTCCACGGCCAACGACTGGCAGGTCGAATACGACGTCGCCCGTGTATGGCACATGATCCCGGCGTTCTCGATCGGCGGGGCCGAGTCGCCTCCGAACACATCGTCAGGGGCGGTGCCTGCTGTCTCGTAGATTGCCACACAAGTGTCCGGGTCGTCGGGTAGCCGCCCGAGGAACAGGTTGGTGCCCAGCGTCAGCGTGACGTCGGTGACGTTCGCAGCCATGAACGTGCCTACGTCGTCGAGGACTCCCATCAGGTGACCCGCTTGATCGCGGCGATACAACGCGGGACGACCGTTGCCTGATGTCGTATCGCTGGCATCTCCAGATACTTCGCTGCCCGTGTCTGACCGGGTGTACCGGGACTGGTGCCGCCTCGGGCTTTCGCTGGGTGGAAGTAGTCGAGGTTCTCATGCTGGATGAGGGCGTAGGGCGCAGCCGGGCCTCCGTACTCGACCTTGCCGTTGAACCCGACCGGGGTCGGCTTCTTCGTCACGACCTGCGACCCGGCGAGGATTCGTTTGTCCTCGGGGATCAACGCCCGAGACTCAATAGCGATTTCAGTAGTAATCTTGCTCATCTCCTGAGCGACCGCACCGACGATCTTGACGTCACCGGTTTTCAGCAGACGCTTCAGTTCTTTGATGCCCGTGACCTTGACCGGCATGTCACTTGTTCCCCACATACGCGACGACGCCGACCTGACCGAGCGGGTCTTTCCGAGTCTCGACCTTCACCAGCGGACGAGTCGCACTCACCGGGGCACCCAACGTGATCTGATCCTCCACGTTCAACGTCAACGACGAGTCAGGGATGTAGACCACCCACGCGATCTTCACGAGATCGTCCATGTCCCGTTCGGCTTCATTGGCTCGCCGGATGTAACAGTCGTAGGTAGTGGCGCTGCCCGTGAATGAGCGTTCGCCGTAGTTGTTGACCGTTGACGTTGTGCGAATGTCGGTCGTGTCCGGCGTCATGTTGACCTTCAGGTCCGTCATGAACTGTGCCGACGGTTGAGCCATCAGTCAGCCCCCGGCCAAAACGGTTTCAACGGACGATCGCCGCCGTCACGGTTGTCGTTGAACTGGCCCTTGTGGAACCCGGCCCGCACAAGGTCGGTGTTGTCCCAGTCGATTTCCTTGTCGGTGATTGTCAAACCGCCCGCATACGGAGTCGGGACGCTGCCCTCACGACCGGCGAGTTCAAGAAGTTCCGTTGCCTGATCCCGGTACGCTTTCGCCTTCTGTGACATCGACACCTTCAGGTCGCCGACAGACTGGTCGGCAAGCCGAGAGAACTTCGATGCGATCAGTAGACAGCACCGGTACGCCGCGTTGTAAAGCGCCGTCGTCGCGGTGTCCGATCCGGTGAGTTGATTGTTGACCCACGCGACCTCGGCGTCGTTGAGGAGTTGATCGTTCGTGTCCGTGTCGCCGCACAGAAACCGGATCGCATCCCGAGCATTCGCTGCCGGGTC
>Ga0208299_1001794_pt1 | contig 15346 bp, 7 predicted proteins | sample 15_taG_FD_184089 | JGI IMG/M metagenome (GOLD analysis project Ga0208299, IMG submission 184089) | Marine viral communities from the Subarctic Pacific Ocean - 15_ETSP_OMZ_AT15312 metaG (SPAdes) (version 2) | ecosystem: Environmental > Aquatic > Marine > Oceanic | place: Pacific Ocean | collected...
ATCCACAGTTCTTTACAGAGGCCAATGACTTATTTGTAAAGCATGGAAATCCTAGTGCAGATAATACGTTATCTCTTGGCGCTCAGATGGCAATGGAGAACGGAGCACCAGGCATTCTTGCTGTTCAATGCAAGCCGCCGGTTCCCAGACGAACAACGGTCACTCTGCTAGAGGAGAAGAACTCATCAGGAGTTGGTGGGTTCTCTGGTTGCGGAGGTGATATAGATACTTGCGAGGTAGATGATTTAAGATTTACAATTCCAAGGCCAATTACTGGCTTGCGCAATGGCCGTCCAGATCCAGATACTAGAGTGAACATATTCTTTGTAAGAGACGGAAAAGATATACAGCTTTTTCCAAACAAGGTTGCTTTTTATAACTCTCAGCTTGAATCAGATATTCAGCAAGGAAATTGGATTAGCAGTTCCGACAATGCATTCTCATATACAATCGTTAATACAGAGTTCGATATCGTTGGATATGGAGATGAAGGCGAAATAGGCCAAGACGATGGTGGGGACTACTTTACCACTCCAGAGTTTGATTTTGATGGAGAGCATGCTTCTGATCATGTTATTGTAATCACAAGTCTGGAAGAATCCGGAGGGACCATCCATACTGATGTAGCCGAGATTTCTAATGCATTGTTTGTGGCCTCTGGCTTAGATATAGTGGAGCTTCCGATATCATCTATTTCTGATGATTCAAAGGTATATGTAACGGTTCCTGGCGAAACGTTTTCCGGAACCACATTTGTTGATGTTCAATTCTTTATAAAGGATATATCTGACACAACAAATGTTGACGCAGCTCTTCTTCTTCACTCAGATTTGGTTTCAAGCGGAGCCTTGAAAGAAGGCGATGGAGTCAAGATTTCTTATATAGATGAAAATGATGCAGATTATTTTGATACCAATTGGTTTAATGCCCTAGAAGCCCTTGAGGCGGCTGAGGCTCAGATCATAGTTCCGCTTCCTTCGCAGGCAATTTCCTCAATCTTCAGGGCTACTGTCGGCCATTGTGAGCTTATGAGTTCTATTGCCAACAGAAAGGAAAGAGTTGCATTTATTGGAGCACAGTCTGGGGTTACTACAGCGGCATTAATTGGCACAGAAGAGGTAGCTGTAGAAGACATAGGAATCCTAGAGGGGGTCCAGGGTGATGATCCAGAAGAGGTTTTGGCTGGCAACGTAGAAGATCTTGTCAACTTTAAGCTTAGCGATAATTATACGAGCAACAGATGCGTTTATATGTATCCAGACTCTATAGTTAGAAATGTTAATGGAACGAACATTGCATTACACGGATTTTACATGGCAGCGGCTGCAGCCGGATATTTATCCGCAAGACAAAATGTTGCGATACCATTAACTCATAAGTCTTTATCAGGATTCTCATTAACCAGAGATAAGATCTTCAGGCAAGTAACTTTAAATAGCCTTGGAAATGTTGGAGCTACAGTCGTAACTCCGATCACAGGTGGCGGCAAAGTTCTGGCCGGAAGAACCACGAGTCAGTCCGGATATGTTGAAGACGAAGAAATTTCAATTATATTTATTAGAGATACAGTTAAGCGAGTATTGAGGAATTCGCTCAAGTCCTATATTGGTGGCGTTCAAAGTTCAGATACAAATAACTTGGTATCTGCAAGGGTTAGATCGATAATGTCTGCGCTTATAGCGCAAGGTTTAATTACAGCCTTTAAGAATATTAAGGTTGAGCAGGATAAGGTTGATCCAAGGCAAATTAATGTATATTTACAGTTCGCGCCCGCCTATCCTATTAATTATATCTTTATAGACATAGAGGTCGGAGTTATATAACTTAGGAGAAAATAATGGCAGACTATCCAAATACCGCTACTTTATTCGATAGCGCAGCAATTACTGGCGCAAAGACCAGAACTGGTCTTTCAACGCAGATTATTGTGTATGTTAATGGCGAACCGGTTGGAGCGATTCAGTCTCTTGCGGAGGCTCAATCAAGAAACCTCAAGGAGCTTTCGGAAGTTGGAACAGATGGTATAATTGAAATTGTCCCTTCGGCATCGTCAACATTTTCGTTGACTATCAATAGAATAGTATTCGACGGCCTTTCTCTGCCAGAGGCTTTCTCTAGAGGCTTTAGAAACATTCAAGCTCAGAGAATTCCATTTGAGATTAATGTTATAGATAAATTTACTGGAGATGATGATAACGCTGTAGTTACAACTTATCATAACTGTTGGTTTGCATCTTTGGGCAAAACATATGCATCTACAGATTATACAATTACAGAAAATGCCACAGTAAAGTGTGAGTTTGTATCCTCCACAAGAGCTGGTGAGGCCGTTTCAGAAAGTCAGGGCATACAGGGAGCTAGAGAAATTCCCGGCAGAGATACTGATGCGATTGAGCAGGCTGCTGATTCTGGTGATCGCAGAGGATCGCTGGACTTCCCAGGCTTAATTTCTGCAGCTTACTAGCATATCACAAAACAAGCTTATGCAAAACACCATCTTTTTTAAGGTGGTGTTTTTCTTTTTTGCAAAGTAAAATAGAATTAAAAGCTTAAATTGCTTTTCCAACAGGAGTATGTATGCCTAAAAGAACTGCTAAATTTAATCGCTCGAAAACTTCAAGCAATGAAGAAGAAGCGAATATTGAAGAGATTGAACAAGATGAGGATGAAGATGTGGGGCAAACTATGCTCGGCCTGGATAACTTAAAGGATTTAATCTTTCTTGGAAAGATTCGTCAAACTGTAGATATAGCTGGCTTTAAGTTTGTTGTATCTACATTGAATACGCAACAGCAACGAGAAATTATGCGAAACGTTATGAAGTTTGATCAAATGGATAGATTGCTCGATATAAAGCCCGTAACGGTATCGTATGTTATTGAGACTATTAATGGAGTCCCGCTGGAAGACTTATGTGAAGATGAGGAGATAGAGGACTCTCTGGAGAAAAGAATTTCTGTCATAATGAATCTTCAGTCTGTTGTTATAGAGAAAATATATCGAGTTTACGAACAATTGGTTGAAGCTTCTAATAAGCAGGTGGGTTTAGAAGATTTAAAAAAATAATCGCGGAGCCTACCAGTAGGCTCCGTTGGGAATTATGCAAGATTTGGAGATGCTCTGTTGACGATAAGAGGTTCGAGAGCATGACTGGCCCTCAGTGGGGTTGGTACGCTCAAATGTTAAGACAAGATAAGCAAGAGGTTTATGATTATGATTTAGATTTATCAGAATACTTGGCTTCATTTTGGAACTCAGAGGCAGTTCAGAAGGTTAGGGAGGCAAGAGAATCGAGGAATGATGAAAGATTTGCTTCCGATGAAGAATTCGAGCGTCAAATTATTAATGAAGAGTTTAGAGATAGTCATGATTTGATTCGGTCTATAAAGGATAAGTATAAAAATACTAATTTAGATGATATTACTAGAGGCAGATCTAGAGATGCCAGAAAGGTAAGGATTCCAAAAGACATGTCAGGATTATTCAAAATGACTGGAGATAAATAATGGGAACCCCTGATGACGTAAGAAAATCTACGAAAGCGCTGTCCGATCAGCTTCAGGAAACAAGGGACGGCTTAGACGGTCTAGCTAAAGGTATTGGTGATTTGTTTGCAATGGGCACAGCAGCTAGGGGTCCAGGGGGTGTGTCTACAGCTTTTTCTGATTTAGCCGAAGCAACTGGTGCAGCAGGCAATGCGGTGGATCAAACCGCAAAAGGATTTGGAGCATTTGCAAGCAAGATACCGTATATCGGAGACGCACTTGATGGTATGGCAAATGCCGTAGGCGTAACCGCAGGCATGATTGGTAAAGCTGCAGAGGAAACAATTCTCTTTGGAAAAACTATTGTTAATGCATTAGATGAACCATCAAAGCAAATAAGGGCTTTTGATAATGAAATTTTTCAAATGGGGAAAACGTTTGGCGGAACGATTGAAGAGTCAAGGAAGTTTGCAGATTCATTAAAAAAAGAAACAGTAAGCGACTTTGCGCAAAGCATGCATATGACCGCAAGAGAAATGGGCGATTTTGTAACAGCAACAAACCAGACAAGTTTAAGCTTGGGACAATTAAGTGAAACTGTTGATACAGGAATTGGAGTTACAACGTTATACGCTGTTGCGGCAGGTCAGGCGGCAGCTATGGGGATAGGCGTTGGCCAAGCAGCTACCCTCATAAATACAGCTATGAACAAGCAAGGGAAGAGCGCTCAAGAGGCAGCGGAAATGTTGGGAATGTTTAGCGGAGTTGCAGAGACTGTTGGCTTAAAGGCAAATACAGTTGCAAGCACTTTGAACGGAGCAATACAAAGATTTCAAAAGTTGGGCATGGCAGCAGATTTTGGCAGACCAATCTTAGAAGGATTTGGAAGGGTCATGAATAATCTCGGGCTAGGTATAGAGGAGGCTACAGGGTTGACTCAGACTTTGGGCGGAGCTTTGGCTGGTTTAACGAATGATTATGCAAATGCCTATATTATGTTTCAAAGAGGCGGACTAGACATAGGCGGAGGCGGTGGAGGTGGCGTCCTTGGCGCTTCTATCGGTATGCAAGCAGCATTGTTAGAGGCCGATCAAACGGGAGATCAAGGTGCAATAGGCGCTCAACTGGTAACAGGATTAAGAGACACTCTTGAGTCATTTACCGGAGGAAGTATTGTTACGGTTCAGCAGGCAGCAGAATCTCCAGAGCTTCAAAATCAATTTTATGTACAGCAACAACTTTTGAAGTCACAATTTGGAATAGGAGATGATGCTTCTGCAACTCGTGTTTTAGATTTGCTGGCAGACATTGATAATGCTTCTCGATCTGGAGATAAAGAGGCTCAAAAAATGCTTCAAGAGCAGCTATCAAAAGAGGTAGAGGGAAGAGATAAGACCCTGGATGAATGGGAAAAAGCGAATAGAAACTTAGAAATTCAAAGCAATTTATTGGCAGTTATATCCAGGCCTCTTTTGGAATATGGAAGAAGTGGGGCTCAATCCTTAAGAGAGGGCATTTTAGATCCAACTGTTAATAGGCTTGGCGGTGGAGCAAGGGACCTTATGGAAGGCTTGGCTGAGGATCTTGGGCTGGAGGCTGGTAGCGTAGCTTTTCAGCAGTTTACTGGTCCGTCAATTCCAACTACAGGGCAGGAGCAGGCACGCAGAGCGATAAGCAATGCTGCAGGAGGAGGTCCGCTTGATACAGAGGGTACACTGCAAGCATGGCAGGAGTTGAGCCCTACAATCGTTGATTTTAATGCAAATTTAAATACACTTGCGGAAAATATAGATAGAACATCTCAGATTATTGCCGGACAAGCTACATCCGAAGAAATAAAGTCTGCCGGCTTTGGAGATAGAACGACTTATGCAACAGAGATAGGAAATGTAATTGCAGAAGCCTTTTCAAATAAGTTTAAGATTGAAATTGATTTAACAGAGAATGCTAAGGGAGCACTTTCAGTTGGAAGCCAGGTGGCATCAGTGGGAGGAGGAGGATAAGATGGCCATATACAAAAGACAAACAATGATTTTTTTCTTGCCCCTTAGCATGGGTGCGTTTTCTAACGGCAGCACAACTGGAGAAGGAGAGGCTACAGGCTCTTTGCCATGGAAAGAGGGAGCACCAGTTCCTGGGGCACAATGGGCAAGAAAGCAGCTCTATATAAATCCTACTTCTTTTTCTATAAAAGAAAATAAGCTAGTAAAGCCAGACCTCACAAAGGGAGGCTATGTCGTTCAGTACTTTGGAGAGCAGCTACAGACGATTGATGTTAGCGGAACAACTGGATCTTCCGGAGTAGAGGGCATAAATATTTTAAGAGATATATATAGACACGAACAACATCAGTTCAGACACGTTTTGGCAAAAAGACAAGAAGCTTTAGCTGTTGCCGCTCAAAAGGCAGCGGAGGATGCGGCTCTTGCTCTTTCTGAGAGAACGGGGGTCGGAGGAACTTTAACAAATATTGCAGACTTACTAACAGGAGGCGGGTTTACAGATACGGTAAATGGCGTAAGCAATGCAGTTGACATTATAACGGAGCCGTTTGGAGGCACCTCTATCGGGGATACTATTGGAGAAGAAGGCTCTTTTCAGACTGTGCCAACATTAGCTGCCTTTGCAACAAATATAGATCTATATTATCAGGGTGAGTTTTATAGAGGATTTTTTAATAACTTTAGCACCACTGAAAGCTCAAATGAGCCTGGTCATTTTACTTATAGCTTTAGCTTTACAATTACAAGAAGAACGGGTAAGAGAGAAAACTTTATGCCATGGCATAGAGAGCCATCAAGTAGAGATGGAGAGACCAGGATGAGCCAAAGAACAACAATAGACAAAGGAAAGGAGGGAGCTTATGCTTTATCCTTTCCTCTAACGGATGATAGTTTTTCCGGAAGATTTACAGATGGGCTACCTTTGGATTCAGATAATAAAATTGGAAAGCCTGGATTTGTTGATTCTAAGTTTAATGACAGCGGTAAGGCTACAAAAGATTCAAATTCTGTTTCTTTAAACAGAAACGGCTCCCTGAAGGGAGGAGGCTAGAGTACAAATATGAGTTCTGTTAAAGATCTAAGAAAAAAAGTGTCTATGACCTATGAAAAGGCAAAGACAGATCTAATAAATGGCGTGCATCCAGCGCATGTTAGCTTTGGCTCGATCAACAGCCCTCCTCCTTCTTTGGTTGGAACGGGTGCGGCTGTATATTTGGACCAAAATCATGCAAACTCTGTAACTCCAGATACCAGAAATATAATTTCTATGTCTCCAGAGGCTACAGTTCTTATAAAGAAGAAGGCCTTTTCTTCGCTTAAAAGCTCTAATGATATAAGGTTTATGGATAAAACCGAAAAAATGCTTTTGAGAGCAACAAAGGCGTTGTTTGCCTTTAAGGTTCAACAGATAAGAGCATATGAAAGTTTAACAAAATTTGAAAATTTTCTTGCAGATAATAGTATGTACAGCATGAATCTGCTTTCGTCTTTTATTAGAGAAGCCTCTCTTCTGAACTTAGAAAAGCTAAGTTATACGGCAGAAGAATATGCGGAAATGAGGTTGCAGCAGTGGCTTGATGAAGAGATGGATGTTTACCTTCAGACAGATGATGGCCCCATATCTTACAGCCTTGAAACTGGACAGTTTATAAACGAAAGCAGCCCTGGTATTTTGGGAAGAGCCTTTCGACAGGGCAATCCAGTTACAAACAGAGAATATGTTAACGCATTATCTGCCTCACAAGCTAAAGCAACTCTCGATGGCAAAAGAAATGATTTTATAGCCGAGTATCTTGGTACGGACGGTTCAGGCTCGGCTATAGATGGGGCTAATAAAAACTTAAATAAATCACTAAGCATGGAAGGCAATGATTTCTTCAGCGATCTCGGTGATGTTCTTTCTTTTAGCACATCTGCCGAGCAGTACAACGCAATGAACGAAGATCTTGCAAGAATCATAAAAAGAAATGCTTTTTCTGTAGATAACCAGCTAACAACATGGATTGTTGATCCAGAAAGCCCGGATAATTATACTTTGGGTCCAGGAACAGGTGTTATAGAGGTTGCGATATTTGACAGCTTTAATACATCTACAGATTACAAATCAAATCCATCTAGTGCAAGTATGTCAATTTCTTATCCGTATAGGCTCGGAACAATCTTGGAAGATGATATCGAGGCTGCAATAAATGAAGCTCTTTATGGAACAGTTGGGATTCTTGATGAAATGTTAAGCGGAGGGCTTAAGTCTGAGGGGCTATCGGGAAGTATGCCTCCAATAGACGGGGCTTCAATCATATCGGCTGCTCTTGAGCTTGGTGGAGCTGGATCTGCGGATTCTAGCCTAGACACAGACTATATTAGGGATAGACTTAGAACGTTTTATCTTGGAAAGCCATTTATAAACCCTCCTGATCCAGTACATTTTTATATACGGGGAAATAGAACATATACCGATTATACATCGGTTGGCTCTCCATATTCAGAAGATATTAGCGAATCACCATTTGATATGGGACATTTACAGCTTGATAATGTGATTCTTAAAGCAGAATATCAGCTATACACAACTCAATCAATCGGATTTGATAATTATAAAGAAATTAGAAAAAGACAAGATAATTCTTTTGGGATGATCCATGTATTCGGTGGATATGTAACTCAAACATCAGAGTCTTTTTCAGGTGGCTTTTGGAATTTAAAAATATCTTGCACTGATAATATGAGCTGGTTATCATGGAGTCAGTTTGCTATCCAGCCGTCTTTGAGTGATCCAAAAAATATCTTAGAAGATCCTTTGACACCATTTGAGATGATTAAAGATGACCTTGGGCAAATTGTTGGATCACAAAGAGATCTTTTGTATGAAAATAAGCAGTTACTGCAAACGGGGCTGTTAAGCTATGACTCTGGCTTATTTGCAGGACAAAATGCCACAGAAGGAAATTTATTACAAGGTCAATATAGCGGAATAGGATCTTTGAGCGGCAAAAAGGTAATGCAACATCCAAGTGGATTTATCTATAGGTGGAAGGCCGGGATAATCACAGCAACTGCCGGATTTCAAGTTGTTGATCCAACCGGAGAAAACCAGGCTTCTCAAAGACAGTATTCTCAGCAGTATGCTGTAACTGCCGCGCAAAATGTGTTAAATAATCTTGATATTCCGAATATTTTAAGCATCCTGATTGTAGGTCAGCCTTATAACATAGAAACATTTATAGAGCAATCGTTTGCTGCTCATAATAAGGGAGATAAGTCCTCTAAGTTTAGCCCAGATGATCCACTAACTGGAGTAGTTGAGGCGGTTAAAAAGCAAAATGAATATTTTGGTAATTTTCATCCGTACAGAATGTTGTCTGTTAGTTCGGCTTCTGCTGAGCAAATGATAAATCAAGCTGGTATACGAGAAATGGCCAATAATAGCGTTAAGATCTTGCAGACAAGAAAGGTTAGACTGAGAAAGAAGATAAGACAGCTTCAGGTAAGTGCAGGTTCTAACATTAACCCAACAAGTATTCCAAGCTCTGCTTTGATTGCTACATTGCAATCAGAAATTGACACAATTGATGCTGGCATACAGGCTCAAATAAGAGCTGGAAACAAAGCAAATAGTGCATTAACTTCGGCGGATGAAGTGGGAATAGAGATAAGCTTAACTGGTCCAAGCATAAACCTTCCTATATCATCAGATGAAGACGAAAGTCACGACGTAACAAGGGCCATGATGATGGTTGGAGCGCAAAGAAAAATAGAGGATGTTAGATTAAATAGAGATAGAAACTTGTTTATAGTATCGGATCAATATGATACAGCAGATATTAGGCCGTTTATTCTGAACTTAAACAAAAGTGGATGGAGCTTATTTAACAGCCAGTATGTTAGTGTTCATAAGCAGTGCAGTGCAGCTACAAATATGTTAAATCTAGAGTTTTTTTGCAACTCTCAGGGCCATCTTGAGTTTAGGCCGCCCCTTTGGAATCGGGTACCGCTCTCAATATTAAAGCAAGTAATCCAAACACAAGAAGAAACGGGCAAAGTTATAATGCCGTCGTTTATAACCAGCTTGTTTCAAACAAGGGTCGAGGGCTTGTACTTAGAAATACATACATTAAATGTAAAAATTGTTTTGCTATCACTAATGATGGGTAGATATCCAGACAGTACATTGATTCCAAATATGCAATTTTCAGGAGCGGCCTCTCTTAGATTTTTTGGAGTAGAAGCTCCAGAGGTGTCTACTACAATTATGGGCAAATTAAGCAATGCTCTTTCTGGTGGCGCATCAAATAATGGCGGATTACGCTTGATTCAAACAGAGTTTGAATCCTCTGCTGGAAACATTACCGAGCAAAATAATTCATTATTTGGAGATGGATTAAACATTACAACTTCTTTTCAGGACAAGGGAGATATCTTAGCAGGAGATACAGAGACTTTATTGGGTATTTTTGATCCAATTTTTCAAGAAGAAAAGGGAATTGTAGATGATGTATTAACGGCGTCAAGGGGCGGAGGAGGCGTTAAGAAGATAATGCCACCTGCCAGTAGGCTGGCTACAATAGATAACCTAGAAGCGGTAAGAGGCTCATTTAAGAGACAGTTTGGTAGAGATCCAGCAAATGGAACAGGGATAGATCTCAAAAGAGGTTTTCATATAAGTGATTTGGTTCATCTGATTGAAGATCAAAACAAACTTGAGGATCAATTGCTTGGGGCCAACGGGGTTTTGCAGAGACTAAACAAAGCTATTTCAACTAGAGACAGCTATGTGTCTATGTTGCAGGCTAATTTGGCAAAACAACAAGAGTTAGATGAGATTGCAGGACTATTTTCTGGAGAAGAAGATGATGGGATAGAGGTTGCAGATGGCGTGATTAAAGGCAAGGCTGTAGAGTTTTTGGAAAAATCAGCAACAAGTCTGCAAAGTGCTGCAGATATTATAACAGGAAAGGTTGCAGAAGGAACTGTTTATGATCACTTAATTGAAGATGATACAAGAAATCTGCTAGGTTATGGATCGGGAAAAAGATTTATATTAAAAGATGAATACATTATGAATGCTACATTTACAGAGACTCCACCAGAGTTTACGAGAATTGACGTAAAGGGGTCTGCTCCTTTGGGTCTTGATGCCGGACTAAACAAGGGAACCGATAGTTTGTATTTTTGGGCAGGAGGAACAGATTTCGACCTATGGAGACAGTATGGATATAAGCCAAATTCAATAGAGTTACCATTCGTAAGCGACGTAGAGGGTCAAGCTAGGCCGTATGCTATTTTGGAGTTGGTAATGCAAAAGATGAATATAAACAAGGGCTCTGTTACTATAGCTGGAAATGAATTTTATCAGCCAGGAGATACAGTTTATGTTCCATGTAAGGGTCTTTTGTATTATATTGAGTCTGTAACTCATACTTTTTCGTATAGCGGGACAAGCTTTACAACTAATCTTTCTTTGATTTATGGCCACCCACCTGGACAATATGTTCCAAGTCCTCTTGACGTAATTGGCCAGCAACTGGTTGGCAACTTTCTCGAAGATCCTTCTTTGGTTTATAGGACGAGCGATTCAGATGATAATTATAGAACATTAAAGCCAGATTCAACATTTGTTTTCCCATCAGGAGGGGCGGGCATGGCGCAATTATTGTCATATAAAGATAATCAAATAAGATTTACAAATATGATGATAGATTTATCTGGATCATTAATGGGCACAAGATATGTGTTAATTAGAGGGTTCGTAAGACATCAAGATGATTTTGAATCAATTAAAAAAGTGAATGAAAAGATGGCTGTAGTAAGATCTCTGCTTGAAAATCCAAGTCAAATATCGCAAAGTCATCAATATTCGGGAGGCGACGATCTTTTGGACGGTGTTGGTCAGGCGCTAACTTCTATTGGTTCTCTTTTTGGAGGCGGATCAACCGGAACAACAAAGGGTCTTACAAACATGCGGCTTCCAAATAACTTGCCAGTTACGCCAATAGGTCCAGATAAAATTATTGAACAAATATCATATTTAAACAGAGATGATGATGCAAATCCAGCTGGAGAAATAAAGTGTTTAGACAGAAGGTTGGCGGCGGCATTTATTTCAGATGCTGGAAGCATTAATCAGGATAAGGCTATCGGGATTTTTCCAAAGGGAGGCCCAAGCCAAGGATCATGGTTAGATTTTAGGGATGAAATAATAGGCGTAAACTTTGTTGGTGAAATTAATGTAATTGAAGTTGGTATTATAGATGTACCAAACAGTGTTGTTAATCAGACCACATAGGAGATAGGGTTGGCGAGCGAATTAGACGTCAAAGGACAAATAAAAACTTTTCTTTTAGAAGAAGTAATTGTCAAAGATGTTAAAAGCAATGGAAGCATAGAGGTATCAAGAGGGGAATCTGATGATGAATTTTCAGAGATCATTCCACCCTTGTATTATGCTGGCAGTGGTGATCATGGAACCTTTGTTACTCCCAAAAGAGGCACCAGGCTGCTTGTTGCCAGGGTACATCCCGGCAGCAGAGGGGTTACGCAGGCAATTAAGGTCTTGGCAAAGCCAAATGAGGAGCTTGATTCAACAGAATTAAATCAGTCAGCCGATGTACCCGCCGGAACATCTGGATCACCAATCAGAAACTTAAACGATGGAGAGATAAAGATTATCAGTGGTGCGGGCGGAGAGATACATCTGCTTGGAGAGCCGCCAAATTCTTATTCGTTTTTTGGAGATGCAAGCAAAGGTGGTCTTTATTTATATAGCAGCGGAGCAGATACAAGGCTAACAACCGTTAGTCATACAACGCAAATTGTTAGCGCCGGATCAAGGTTGGTATCAGGAAATATAGTTAGAATAGGAAAATCTAGCGGATTATCCTCTGTGTCTTCTGTGGTATGTGGACATGAATTACCTGTTGTTACAATGGGAGAGACAGGAAACAAGGTTGGAATTTGGCCTGGATATAAGGGCTTTGGCCTAAGCATAGGAAGCACAAAGAGAAACCCATGCCTATCTGAACATAGGTTGGTTATAAACGAAATATCGGAAGATGAAATATATACCGGATGGGACTTGGAGTATGGAATAGCGTCAAAGTCAAGCCCTGGATCTTTTGGTTCAGAACATATTAAGGCTATAAGGCCAAATAATGCTCTTCATTTGGCCCCACATCAATTAATTGAAGTTATAGGCGGAAATGTTGCAAATAGAAGAGGAGAAGTTTTAGATATTAACTATGGAGTTATAAGGCTTGGAGATGCAAATGGGGCTCCAATTGTTAGCGAAACAGAATATGAAAGAGCAAGACTTAAAAGTAGGCGAGGCATTGGATATCATTTTCAATTATCTACAAATTCAAAATCTTCAGAATATTCAAACAGTAAAGATAACTTCATTTTCTCTCTCGACAAAGAAGGCTCATTAAAAGTAAACATCCCAAAGACGTCTAATACTGGAAATGTCTCATATCCAACTGGTGCAGATTTTCACCATGGATCTGGAGGGGTAAAGTCAATACCGTCTGTTAACATTGAGCCCTTTGAGAAAATTCCCGTTACTCTAAGAGATTCTGATAAAAACGCTATTCTTCCAACTGAAACAACCAACATAGATATGGCCATGAGCGTCGAGGGAATACAAAGATCTACCGGAGTTAGGCATTTAAACGATAATAGGTATTTTAGAAATCTAAATTCTGAATCAGATGGTTCTGTTCGTGTACATACAACAAAGTATCACAATATGTATGCTGCAGCAGAGATGTTAATTGCAAACACAATTAAGAAGATAAATATACCGCCGACAAATACGGATGCAGATGGAGTACAGGTCGGAAATCCGGTTTTAAAATATTTCGAAAGGCCAATTGCAGATCTAAATTTGGTGGCAAATGAAGATCCAAATACTATCAAATACATGACAACAGTTAGCGTTTCTCCTTCGCGCCCAGCAATTGACCCAGGAGGTAACGTTGTTGTGGCTGGGGTAGATAGAGCCTCTACGGTAGAAGGATCTGGAGAAGAAAAAGTAACATTTTTCTCTCCATATGCAAATTCCTTTAATATATCAAAAGGATCCGGAAGTGATTTTTCAACCACAAATGTAGGCGATAGCGGGAAGGGTTTAGATCCAGGCGGAAAAAGTGCCAATCTAAATTTTGAGGGCTCGATAGAAGCTTCTGTTGGTTCAGATAACAATGACCAAAAAAGTATGGTTCTAGATATGGCCGGAAGCTTAATTGCTTGGTTTGGCATGGATAAGGTAGGAAGAAGCATGGTTCTTCAAACAGATGGCGCTGTAGCGATAAGTGTTGGCGGTCATAATCAAGATACTTTTAATACAGGAAGGTTTGATTTAAGGGTAAATGTTACAGACAAAGGATTCTTAGGAGAAGATGAGGAAACCGAAATAGCAAGCGGCGCTTCTGATTATATAATTTCCATTAGCGATGCAGGTTTGGTTATAGCCGGATCAAATCCTGGGGCTCCCATGGTTATAAGGAATGCGGGCCCTCTGATGCTGGAGTCCTCAGAGGGCAACCTGACTTTATCGGCGGCTGGCCAGGTAAAGATAAGAGAAGGAGGGAGGCCGGAACGGCCAACCTACATGGATCCCGCATCTATGGATACGCCGGGTGCCAGCTCTACGCCTGATGATGAGGGGAATACGCCAATTAACGATGCGTTTGATGGCATTGCAAAGGTGTTGTCTGGTCCTTCGCCTAGGGCGGGCGAAGTTGCCTAGTAATAATATAGTTTAATAAAATATTTTAAAACAATTAATTGTTTAGTATAATTTAGGTTGGTTTAGGGGTTAAGTTAAAGATGGCTGATTTAGGTATTTTTCCTGCGGTAGTAGCAGGAGTGGTTACAAAAGAAGAGGTTCACAAGGTTGATGTAAATTGTGATCCTGCAAAGACAGCTGACGCCACCAGTGCTGGCGTAACCCCTGTATCAATAGAAGTTTTATTTCCAAAGAATGATAATAATATCGTTCCACTTATAGGCGGATCTATTTTAAAGGTAGGAATAAATTTCGACAAGGACCTTGACACCTCTGGCTCCTCGACCAATGATAGATATGATGTAAAAAAATTAGAAAAACATATAACGAAAGCTTTGAGCATAGAAGATAATGAGAATCCTAAAATTTCGGACCTTGTTGATGTTCGTATGAGAATCAATAGAGCTTTGGACTCTATGCCTTCGATAGGAAAGACGTGGTGGGCGGATGGTGTTCCGTCGATTCTTATATCTAGATATATATCAGATAGCGTAATTGATGCTGCTGGTCTAGACACATTGTTGGAGGGGGTAGAAGAGGGGACTAGGTTAACTGGATTAAAGGCGGTTGGAAGTTTAAAGTTTATACCAGTAGAGGCTTTGAAAAAAATACTAGATGCCGTTACAGGGGCTTCTAAAGATAAGATTTCTGGATTAAGTAATTACGTTGGAATATCTGGAAAAACATTTGAGGAATTATCAGCTAGAATAGACTTAGTCAAAAACATGGGAGATGATGAGTTTGCTGAAGTTTTACTTGAGCTGCTTCCAATATTCCACGTTCAGGAAGATAATATAGATGGAGAGGACATTGCCACTAACATAGGCTATTATACAGCTTATGGTAAACATCTATATATAAAGATGCCAGATTTATCCGGACGAGACAGCTCAGGTTATTCGTCAAATATTTATGGGCTCGGCATAGAAGAAAATGATGAATATATAACCTTTTGTCTTGAGTCATGGTTGGGTAAAAAATATGGAGCGAAGGCATTTGACTACCAGGCCCCTCCTGCTGTAGAGCTAATAGACGGAGATGCAGAATATCCGGAGGATAACGGAACAACGGAGATC
>Ga0208299_1001795_pt1 | contig 15343 bp, 17 predicted proteins | sample 15_taG_FD_184089 | JGI IMG/M metagenome (GOLD analysis project Ga0208299, IMG submission 184089) | Marine viral communities from the Subarctic Pacific Ocean - 15_ETSP_OMZ_AT15312 metaG (SPAdes) (version 2) | ecosystem: Environmental > Aquatic > Marine > Oceanic | place: Pacific Ocean | collected...
GCCTTTATTAGGTACTCACACGCCACTCCAGCTACCTCGTTACGCCTAGTGGGTTTCAGCCCAGTTCGCGCCAGATTTGGCCTCGCCGTCGAGTGGACAGCGGAACCCCAATGTTTCTCCTGCTGATCGTATTGCATTTATAGCTCGCTGCTTGATTAATGGTACATGGTCAGGACTCGTCTCCACTTGAAACTCATCGTGAACGTGGGCAACCATCGCCCAATCAACTCCATGCACCAGCCCCTCCTTGGTCAGATCATGATAAAGATTCACGGTAGCTTGCTTCATGGCTATGGCTCCCGCTGATTGAAGTAGAAAATTTAGCCCCGCGTGTTCGCTCCGTATATATACGAGCCGCCCATCCAGACCTCGAAGATAATTATTTGAGGCTAATTTATTGGTTATACAATTCTTTAATTGTGCTAATGCTGGTAGGGATTTGAGAAACTTCTGTTTGATTTGTTTCCCTGCTCGTGGGCCACGACCTAGTATGTCCCGCCCAATCTTGGCGTCTCCGGCTCCGTACAAAAATGCATATATAAAAGTTTTCGCCGCATCCCTCGTAGGAAGACCCGCAGCCGTCTGGTTAACGGTGTGAATATCTTCTTTCAAAACCTTACGAGCATACTCCCCGTTATCATAGGGATGCATATAGTGTGCGAGGCATCGCAGCTCCAGTCCGGAGGCATCGCAGCCGATCAGTGCCTTACCCTCTGACGCCCTGAACAGGCTCCTACACTCCAGCCCAAATGGGTTACCGACACGCGGCACTTGGGCCACGTTGGGAGTACTATGGCTGCACCGTCCGGTCACCGTCCCGTTGGTCTGAACCCTGCCATGTATGCGTCCTTTCACTTCCAACTTCAGCCATGCTTGCTGGCCCTCGGCCAACTGGCCCATGCGTTTCCCAATCATGAGGAACTCGTTGAGTAGTTCGACAGCCTCTTGTTTCTCATTCAGTTGAATTCCTAGCAGGATGGACTCATCAATCTTGGGCTTCCCCTCGCTGGTGAAAATGGTGGGAACCCAGCCCAGTCTCTGTAGCCGGTCGCCTATGTGGTCGCGGGAGGCAGGATTGAATGGAACCAGCTTCAACTTGAGTGGCCCCCGCTCGATCTCTGCTTCTTTGAAGCCGGATGCCTTGGCTGCTTTTTTCGTCGGAAATAATGCACCGTCAACGGTACGCCACAGGTGCGACTTCATCGGAACCTTGTCGTCTGGAAACATCGCCTTCAGGGAGTCCAGCAGTGCCAGCTTGCGCGTGGATAATGTGACATATAGTTCGTGAGCCTTGGGTAGGTCGAACGCGAACCCGTGCTGCTCCATCTGCTGAATGACTTGGGCGAACTCGTGCTCAAGATCAATGCACTGCTGATCCCAACCCTCCGCGATTAATGAGTCGTACAAGTGATGACTTACAAGCACGTCCTGCTCGCAGTACTTCAACATTTCCGGTGAATACTCCTCGAAGCCCAGCTCCTCACCAAAGTTGCCCTTTAGCTCTCCCAGCCGATAGCCCCAAGCTCTGAGCGAGTGACTGCCCTGAGTTTTGCGTGGCATATAGTCCTCGTCCTTGATCAGATGCTCCCGGTCAGTGTCGCCTATTGTCGTGTGAATAAGACGGCTCAGAACGAGAGTGTCAGTTACCTTCGGGAGCTGCTGGTTGTCGGGGAGGTAGCCAAGATGCTTGAGAGCAGGGATGTCAAATGCGATGATGTTGTGGCCTATGATCTCGTCGGATGATAGTAAGTGTTGTATACCGTCGGCCTGGCCTATGATCTCGTCGGATGATAGTAAGTGTTGTATACCGTCGGCCAACCGTCCGGGGCCATAGGAATGAGTTGCACCTGTATCGGCATCGCGACAGACCAAGCAGTAGAGCTTGTCGCAATGAGGTAGCAGACCATTCGTTTCGATGTCAAAAATCGTTCGAGTCATTAGTCTCCTCCTGTGGTGGTTCACCTTCCATCATTCGTCCGGTCTCCTCGCTGTAGTCGAGGTAACAGGCGACACCGTTTTGGCCAGACCACCTGTTCTTCAGCACCCGGAGGCACGTCTGGTTGGCTGTGGCCGCGTCTTGTTGATCCCGTTCAAGACCCAACACCATATCACTCAACTGAGCTATGGCAGCGGAGCCTCGCAGTTGCGCGAGTGTGGTTCTAGCACCCTCCTCATGGCCGCGACCTTCTGGTCGTTTCAGATGACTCACCAACACCAGCCCGAAGCCTAGCTCCTCGACGAGACTCCGCAGCTTGGTCATAGTGTTATCGATCATCCGCCGTTCATCGCCTCCCTCCATTCCGGAAACGACGATTGATATGTGATCGAGAAAAATAATTCGGCAACCAACTGACGTTACTAAATATCGGATTTTTGATAACAGGTTAGCTTCGCCAAGTGATCCCCAGTGGTCATAGGTATAGTATCTGCCTGAGCCAATGGTCTCGTCGAAGGCCGCTCGCCTCGCCTCTTCAGGAACCTCGTCTGGAGTGAGGTGAATGGGTTTGTTCAGGTGAAGGCCCATGAGTCCTAGCGCAGTCCTCTGAGTGGACTCCTCCAGCGCAATGTAGCCTATGGTCTGGCCCTCAGTGATGAGATGGTATGCCAGTTCTTTACAGACCTGAGACTTCCCAATGCCAGAACCAGCACACAGCGTAGTGATCTCCCCCTCACGGAGGCCGTGAGTCAGTGCGTTTAGTCCATTCCACGGGTAGCCGTGTGCAATGTTGGCCTTCTGAGCGTTAATGACCTCCCACAAATCCTCGCCGCTAACGATCCCGTCCGGACGCCATGACTTCGCATTCCAGATCGCAGAAATTAACTCCTGAGAACGACCGTCAGTCATCATCTCGTTCGCATCTTTCAGAGGCAGTGTAGCGACCTTGGCTTTGCCAATTGAGAGGACTTGAGAACACTGGTCAGCGGCCTCCTTACCAACCTTGTCGTTGTCAAACATGATGACGACCGACTCATACTGTTCAAGCCATTCGAGGTTATCGCGGAAGGCCCGGACAGCCCCGGCTGCACCATTCGGTATGCTCACAACCGGCCAGCGGTGCTCTTGAAGCTGTGATATGGACATAGCGTCAATCTCACCTTCAGTGACCACTATGAGTTTGCCACCGCCGGTACGCTCCCATAGCCACTGACCATACAAGGGTAATTTGCCCTTCCCGATCTGCATGAAGTCTTTATCAGCAAACCGAATTTTTGAGAGCCGCTCACCATTGGCGGTGATGTAGTTGGCGATCTGGACAGGGCGTCCAGAATACTCACCCACCTCATATTGCCAAAACCGGCACGTCTCTTCCGAGAGACCCCGTTTGGGTAATGCGGCATACGAGACATTGCTCAGGGAAGGACTGCTCGTGTGTTGCACCGCCGCCGGTCGAGGCGTACTTCCCTCCTTATCATAGTCGCGGTGGAAGGAATTGCATGAGAAACAAAACCCATGACCGTCATCGTAGACCCCTACTGCGTCTGAGCTGTTACAGTCCGGGCAGGGGCCATGCCGGACAAGCTCACTTGTTTTTTCTTTTTCTTTGGTAGTCACTTGATACTTCGTCAATTTGTCCATCGAATTGGACAGTTCCTAAAACTTCTCGGTCACGCTTTGTGATGCGTAACCACTTCAATTTACCCTTTGATCCCGCTAGTGTGTCGAGGTCAGCGAGCGTCACTAATGCACGTTTACCCGCCAGTGTGGTCAGGTGCGCGTGTGTTGCTCCTCTTGGTCTCAGGAGAACCATGATTCTGGAATCCGCTTTCCGCTCCACAGGAAGCCATGATGAGTAGCCCATTCGCCATACGTTGTGTGCGACTTTTTTGAGAGCCTCAGACATGGATTTTGGAACACAAACCGGATGTCGATCTCTGGATGTTGTTTTTTGATGAGCAGATGCTTCTTGCGGTCACTCGGAAGAAACCTCCCTTTCGTTTCAATAAAAAAATCCTTCGACTCTATATAGAAATCGGGGAGGTAGTGGTGCGCCTTTTGGTAGGGTATTCGGGTAGGCTCGAAGAGGAATGGGATTCCAAGTGAATCCAAGAGGTCTCCCATCCCCCTTTCGAGCTGACTCCGATATGGCGGCTGTTCAGCCATTACCAACCACAGTACACCAACGTGTGACTACCAGTTCAGAAGTTGGCTGCTGAGGCTGGTTCGGCTACTTCAGAAGAGGAGTTGGTCGTCTCCCCAACCGGGGATGGTTCGGTAGAGAAGCCCTCTTCAACACCAAATCCAGTGTCATTCTGCTCCCCCACTCGAACCAAGTCTAGAACCTGAACCGCGTTCAGGCGAAGAGTAATACCAGTTGCTTGTGGCGTGTTGTAGGCGGTCGCTTTGAACGAAACTTTAACCTTCGAGCCGCTCCCTACCAGCTCGACCATAGGCTTGAGCTGAGCGTCGAGCACTTGGGGTCGCTGCTTGATCATCTCCCCAGATTTACGGCTCTTGAAGTTGGGCCGCATTTTGGCCTCAAACCAATAGCACTCAGTCCCGTCATCGTCTTGCTTGAGTTTCCCGCCGACAGGGTTGAGTGTTTTTGCTGGAGGGACACCAGCCTTTTTCAGCTCGGTCGTCCAATCCTTGAGTATGCCCTTCAGCTTACTCTGTAGTTTCTCGCCTTCATCGAGTGATACTCGGAAGACAATTTTATACCACCCTCGGTCACAGAATTTGGTATCTGGCTGATCGAGGTGGGTGAAAACCGCTGTGACTAGTTGGGTCGTCAGCGGGACAGTAATTGGACGCACTGCGTCAGTTTGTTTCGTCATCTCTTTTAGGTTTCTCAGTTAAATGACGAGCTTGAGGCCCAAGTTGGTCGAAGCCGTTTCGCTCGTCACGCAAGAAAATAATACCATATGCAGTGGTTGTCAACACCAAAAGTACTACATATTGTGTTTTGCGCGTAAGACCTTAATGTATCGCAATTACATGGGTGAACGCCATAACAATCGTGGAGCGAAACCAGCGGTTGCTCAAATTGTCCTACCACTTGGTGTAGGAGGGCAGCATCATACGAATGCACCAGATTGGCTGCCACTGCGTTCCTAGCACGGCCCAAGGCCAGCTTATCGGTGTCCTGTGTGACGTGGAATGACACGCGCTCCCCATTAATTGTCGAGCGGTGTCGGCTGGAGACGGTCTGACGATAAATGTTCGATACCGGGAACCCGGACGGCGAGACCCATGATAGTATCTCGTCAGGTTGAACGCGGTCGCGACTCGCCTTCATGAACATACGCGGAGCGTCCGACAGGTCATCCAGAGCTTCATGATAAATGTTCAGCAGATTGGCAATGTGATTGTAAATTGTCCTACCAAATGGGTCGTCATCAAGACTGATGTACCACCGGATCACACACTGCTGCATACCGTGAGGAGTGCCGCCGTACATATACATGATGGTCAGCTCCTTGATCACCTTTCGGTTGAGACCAAGTGCCAGCCATCTCAGTGACTCAGGCTGTGCCTGTGTGAGTAGCTTCTTCTTTATTGATGAAAATAATAGGGAATATATATCCACTGGCTCCTTACTGTCGGTAAGATTTGTCAACCGTTGTAACTCCATGTCGCCTTTGAGCAGTGAGATAATCTGGAGGCCACTCGCGCTGTGATCCAGTTTGACTGGAAGGCGAGACTGAAACCCGATCCGGTTAGACATCCATTCATCAAATTCAAAACACCATTGTAAGAACTCGGTGGGACATTCACTGTCCAACCAGAAAGATTTATTGGACAGTGGGTCGTTGGCTACAGCTCGAATGGGCTTCTCATGCTTGACTGCCCACTCCTCGCGTTCCTCAAAGGAACCCTTGATGCCGTACCGATTGGCCCCTCCAATGAGGAACCAATGTTCACTACCAGCTACCCTCCGGGCCTCACTGAATTCCAGTAGCCCCTTGGCCTCATCCGGCCCCTGTGGGTTGAAGATTTTAGGTACATAATACAGTCGTCCTCGGAAGTCTGCTTGTACCGGGAAATACAAATCAGTTCCCACACTTTGTCTAGCTCGATGCAGGAGCGAGGATCGTTGGAGGAGCTTCGGGATGGCCTTCCTTTGCCTAGAGTAAAAGAGTGCTTGACTCCGTCTATAACCTTTAGTACCATTAGGTTCTCCGACAGTGCTCCTGTCAGTTACTCTACCATTATTCTCCTTCTTCCATAACTCTGAGAGTACTGACAGACACCTGACAGTTACCCTCAGAGGAACTGACTGGAGTCGGTTCGCTGCCCGGAATGCCAGAGACAGATTTTGTGAGGTATAATTATTCTTCTTTTGTCTCCTCCCACTGTTTGTCTGTTTAACGAAGTGCCAACCAACTTCCTCTGGCAGCTCATACCCGCCGTTCGTTGGTGTCGTCCAGTCAGGAGGTCTCTCAGAGAGCGGTAGGTAGTACGGACTGACCATCGAAATCTTCTTATGAAACCGGTCGATCCAGCGGAGGGTCACCTCTGTAGGGGTCACATAATAGATGGTCTTGGCTCTCCCGTAGGCACGTTTCTCATACTCAATTAAACCAGTGGAGGTGCGGATCAGCTCCAGTAGGATAATCCCAAGGTGAATCTGCTGTTCACGGCCTATCGGCTCTCTCCAATTGCTAGGTAGGTCTTGGTTCGCTGCCCGAATCGCCAGATTCCGTCGAAACTTGTATGAAGAACGGCGAAGAACCTTAGAGTGAAGTGACTGCCACCAAGTAGGATGAGTTTTTTTAAGCTTGCGGAAATGCATCTCATCAATTAAGCCCCGTCCTACCTGATACGCTAACGCAGTTCTTTTTTGAGGGACTTGAAGAGAGTCTAGAACTGTAACTAGAGCCAAGTGAGCAGTTAGCTGAGAGGGGATGGGGATGATGACCGACAAGGAGTGCCGGTGCTGACCCGCTTTGCCCTTGAGAGTCTCCTTTAGAAGACTCTTGAGAGCCGAATGCAGTTGCCTAATTAAGTGTTTATAAAGGGTACGACCATGCAGACTTTTAGACTCAGACTTCTTCCGCAAGTGCCGCCGCACTTTAGCGTTATAACGCCGTATACCCTCATCTACCGAGAGCCTCCCTGAGTAGTTTGAAGCTACCGTAGCCACGATTAGCCACGAAGAGATGGGCCAGCGGTTCTTCGACCAAAAAGATACCCGCCAGCCACTGAGAAAGCGGCAACCGCGACTACGGCGAAAAAAAAGTTAGTGCATATACTACCCAAAGGCAAACGCATATTGTCGGTGGTCAGCCTTTCCTGCGATTCGCTCTCCGACTTGTGACTCGTAGATTACGGGTAGAGTTATTGCGAGGGTTACCATCCCGGTGATCAATCTCTTTCCCATCACCCTTATGCACCCTCCCAGCCTTCTCGGCGGCTCGACGTGCCTTGTTTCGTGATGAGCGATCACTAATATGCCTCGGCTTGCTTTGTGAGATTTTATACTCACGCTTATAATCCCGTGCTTTTGCCATGATTAGAAAACCTTAAACAGGTCGGCACTCATATTAGGATTTCAAATAGTTAGAAGTCAATAGTGAATAGACAGGTCTGTGATAGTAAAGGAGCGACCGACCGACGAGCGACCGACCGACGAGCGACCGACCGACGAGCGCAGCGAGGAGGGAGGGAGCAAGGAGGGAGGGCGCGAGGAAGGGAGGGAGCGACAACCACGAACGAGCGTTAGCGAGTGAGTCAATCGAGCGAAGCGAGGGACGACCGAGACACCTCTGGTGTCGAGGGAGGGGATCGAGCGACCTCCGAGCGATAAGCGAGAGCGAACGAGCGAGCGAAGCGAGGAGTGAGTGTGGGGAGCAGCAGTGAGCGAAGCGAGGCCGAAGGCCGAGTGTGAGCGAGCGGTCTTTGAGTGACCGAGAGGGGGAAGCCTAGCACCGGAGCGGAACGCGGAGGGCCAGGCTGTACCCGACGAGCGAAGCGAGCGAGGGGAACGATCAAACTTCTGGTCTAACGCGAGCAAAAAAAAGCCGGGTAGCCCAAGGGCTGTGAGGCCCAAGGACTACCCGGTTGCGTCCTACCGCGATTCAGCGTTCCAGATTTCCAGATCGAGTTGAGCGGGATTCCGGTTATTTTTGAAGCAGTAGCCTAACCAAACAAGCTCCCAAAAGGCATACGTGCCACTGGAAGACGGTGTAACCGTCGGAACAGTCCCGGAGGGACGACCGAGGGACATCTCTATGTAACGCGACAACCATGATAGTATGTGAGTGTCGAGCACTGCGAGACGCTGGTGAGGGAAACAATGGAGCATGAAGAACCGAGCCGTTTTAGGCCCGATCCCGTCATATGACTGCAACTGATCAATAGTTACACGTTGGATGGCGTTAACCCCTCCTCTAGTGGAGCTGATTTGCTTCAGGCATTTCCCTATTCGGGAGTACTGCCCAAGCCGATGCAACTCCAAGAAGGAGCCAAGCAACCTCTGGTGAAACAGATTGTTGATAGCTCCAAGTGGCGTCATCTTGCGATGACCTAGATTGTCTGACATTTCCTTGGCAGCTTCCAGTTGAACCGGGAACGATTCCTCTGGCATCACTGAAGGGAGACAATCTCCATAGAACATCTCATTAATCTTCGTAGCGATAATGGATGATTTACGACCAGCCACAGCGATAGCGAAAACCAGAAAGATTTCCATCTCCTCTTGTGACCGTCGGAAGTCGGTTATATTTTCAGGATCGATCATCGGTGAAAATAAGTGTTAGGAAAAGCAGCAGGAAAAACATACTGCTTAACGCGATTATGAGTAGTGGCATAATGCACCTTTCATTTGTACACCGGCCACCACCGGGAAGCCCAGCGGTGACCGGTGATAGTGTTAGGCCACGCCAACGGCGGACTTCAGGTTACCGAGGAATCCACGTTTACCGGGGAGTTCCGTCCGTCCTTCAACCACGTCAACGGCGAGCTTGAAGGCATCCGCTTTGCGGTTAACCACCGGGTTGTGAAACATGGCACGTACTTGACGTGCCTGTTGGATCACCTCCGGTGTCCTGACTTTACCGGATTCCCCTCGCATATTATTTACAGGGGCAACGTGATCCTCGAACTCGGAGAGAACCATGAGAGGATGCCAGAGGCTTCCTTCACTGTACTCCTTACCCTTCGCCTCTAAGAATATAGGCTCCAGCTTTGCCCACTTCTTCCACTCTCGAAGAGTCTCATCTTGCTTACGCTCATAAGCCAATTTGAGGAAGCTTATTTGCTGTTCCTCAGTGAGGCGGAACGCCGACATCTTGTCGAACATCTGCTCAACTTTATCGAGATGCTTGAGACCACGCTTCATGTAGCTGATGGCTGATGCCATCTTTACTTCCCAGTTCTTCGTATGCTTTAAGCTGTACGAATGATAGCTGTCCCGTAGGGCAGCCATGAGGGTATTCCAGCAGACGGGCCGGATGTGGGTGAACCGAGCCGTGAGGCTCTGTTGGCCGGTGTGACCTTGCGCGATTAGCAAGTACCTCTCGGTAGTATCGCCATTTCGCATCTGCGTACCCGATGGGAGCTTACACTGTAGGAACACAGAGGCTCCATTGTGGAAGTGACCACCGCTGATGAACTGCGCTTGGTGCGAAGATAAGATGCGGTCGAAACAATGGAACGCCTGTGTGTTCTGAACAAGGGAGAATCCCTTGCCAACAACACACTGCCCCAATGGCTCCGATGTATCCGTCCGGTAGATACCCTTGTGATTTGTCAGGGGCTTCCACTCGTGTCTATTCTCCTGCGGAAGATAGGTCTCAAGCTGAAGCTTACCTTCATCCACTTCCCAATCCAAGCCAGCCTCCTTGATAGCAGCGGCGGTCGAATATATATTTTTGTCTTTTAGGTCGATTATTTTATAACTCATGTTTATCTCTTTCTCTTAGATGGCTATATCGGAGTAGCCCTTCTCCTTTCCGCATATTACGGACGGCGAACGGTCAATGAACCGTAAGTCGTTTTGCTCTCCATCAATCATCGGGTAACCCCACATTGTATCGTGGGAGTCGATGCGCTGGAGAGCGGTCTTGTAGTTAACTTTGTTGAACACAACATAAACGTTATGTCCGGCGGATAACACTCGCTTGCAATTCTCCACATCTGCCTCAGTGCCATTATAGCTATAAGTGAGATGATAGTTAATTGGGCCACGGCCAGTCCATGCAAGGCGGTTCCCGTATCTATACTTTGTATAGTCGTAGAACTGCACTTCCGGCGATGCCGACATCAAGGTCTCGTTTTCGAGACCGATAGCAGACATCTCCTCCCACCTCAGATCGCACATTCCGTTGAGACGGATAGCAAGCTGGGGTGCTTCTTCAGCGGCCAGTTGCTTGTGCAGGAAGCGGATTTCCTTATGGATAGCGCACATGGTTGTATCGTATCTTTCAAACAAATCTTTTGTTTTGCGAATACGTGCATCCTGTACTTTATACATTTTCCCTCTACCTTGGTGGTAGAGACAGGTGTCAATGCATTCTCCAAACCTATGACAGGTCGTGTATCCGGAATGCTTTCCCGGAGACAAGTGGAGAATTGCGGTTGCATACCCATAGTCCATCCCCTTGATGGTCTTCGGGTTGTCCAGTGTGAGGTATTTAAGCCTTCTACTGAGTTTGATAACTCTGAGCTGTTCCTCGTCTGATACCACCCGACTGGGTGCGGTTTGCCCCCTATGGTCTGACACGTCTTGAGACATATCAGACCGAACAGGAGCGCCAGTAACGTCATTATCTTCTCTTTCTGAGGTTCCGTCACTTTGTGTAGTATTAATCATATGTTTTTTATTTTCAGTTTCGTCATTGTTTATTGTGGATTCCGGTCAGGCGACTCACATCGGTGCGAGCCGCCTGACAGCGGAAAGTATGTGATAGTAGGGACGCTCTAACGCGACCCCACTTTTGTTTTGAGGTTCTCCAAGTGCATCGACCGGAGCTGATAGAGCTTACGGCGGACTACTGGATGCCAGATGGGCTTGATCTTCATAGATATAGTGAAGTTATCTATAGCCCACTGCTCTAGCTCTGCTACCTCCGCAGGAGGTAAGTCACGGGAGGAACCAGAGCCACGGAAAAACGAGTCATCCACTTGATGCCTCCTGTTTCACACCGTTTCGACCCATCGAACGATATTGGTTCCATGCATTCGCCAGTGACGGAACAACGCGGTCGCGAGTGCGGCTGTTAGGGCCGCGTTTACCCTTACGCTTCTCAACACCCGCGAGATGTCGAGTCAACTTGCTCTCAGCCATCTTACGCTTGAACGACGCCACTTCCGCGAGGAAGTTATTAGTCGCCATACCGGACGATGATAGTGCGTTAAGCACGATCTCCCTTATATTGGGATCGAGCTTAATTATGAACCTCAACTTCCGGACGTCGGATACAGTATGATAGCCATCTAAGGCTGCATTGAGTTCGTTGATGCGATCCCTCTGTAGGGCCGTGTGGTTGGTCGATGTGCCGAAGTGGCAGTTTATCTCTTTCTTCATTTAGTTACCTTTCAGTTTGTTTTTGTTGTTGTTGTCTCCTGCTGCGATTCCTGAAGAACTGCTTCAGGCCAGCAGGAGGAAATCATTGAATGCCCTCCACGAATGGTATAGGTGACTCTGGGTCAGCGTGAGGCCATAAGTGTTGAGGTCTCTCTTTCTTCGGGCCTGTGTAGAAGTAGTGGTAGAAGTAGTGATAGCTATAATCATCCATCTTCATCATGGTTGAGTATACCCATGCTCCCTCTACCTTGACCCTTCCATACCATTTAGCCATAGCAATCGAATCTTGAGAACCACGCGGGACTGAATACGGCCCTTGAGGGTGGTCGTGCGTCCTTGGATAAGACATATCTTCAATGACAGCGTCATCGGGAATGTCTCCCACATCTTCATACTTCTGTGAGATGTTCCAGTCAGGGATAATAGCATCCAGTGAATCCCTTCTTTTAGGAACATTAACAAACAACCAGTCAGGGACAAAAGTTCGTCCATCTGAGTAGACGATACGGGGCTTGTAGCCCCCTCCAGAGTGCGTGATAGTGATCATTATTCATCACCTCCTTCCTCGAACAATAGCTTCCAGCCCTCCGGCGACAGTCCCGATAGGACGAACTCTCTGTCGTCCGCCTCTAACGAGGCGAGTGCAACCTGAATAGGCGCGTCGGTGTTGCGGAGGGCGAACAGCTCATGACCCTTTATATGGACGGTGTACGGCTCGGATGTTTTAATACATGGGCCGGTGAAGTGATAGTAATGCTCGCCGTCGTATGTCTGCTCTAGGCTACAATGAGAGTCAATGTATAACATTATGCTGCCCTCCTTTCGGCAAGGTCACAGGCCGACGAACAGGGCTTAGCCTGTTGGCACTCCACACAGGCGGATTTCCTTACGGCCTTGGCATGTTGGTGATTCGGATGCCGAGGCGGTTCGTGTTTCCACGTGAGCTTACCCGACAAATCAAAGAGATACATCGGCATTGGCCAATAGGCGCAGCGTTGATTGATGGCCCGACAAGTTCGGAGCATATGTCTGGTTCCACTCGACTTGCCGTCCCAAAATGCAATAAGCATATCCGCGAGAGTCGCCATCTGGACGTTGCGAATAAACCCAGCGGTTTTGGGGTACGCAGCCCAGTCCGGTTGGAATGTGATAGTTGAGAAACCATTAGACTTGGCGTACTCACGACCGAGCGTGTCAGCTCCCTTTGCACCCCCGCAAAGATAGACTGGCCGCAGCGGACGCTTCAATTCGGGGTGGAAATACGAAGACGCTTTTAACGCCTTCAAGCGCAACGTTGCCATCGATGATCGCAGCACTTCCGATGAGGAGAAGCCACGAGAGCCAACAATGCATACATTCAGCCAGCGACCTTCGCCATGCCTATGAGCTGCGTGGTTTGAACGGAAGCCGAGTTTGGCCTCAGTTATATCTGTCGTGCGCGGAGTCTGATCGATTGGCGCGAGTTGGTCGGCATCTGTGATCATCACATTGCACCTCCAATCGCGAAGAGAACCAAAGAGAACCCCAATGCAGCCGCGTATAGCCACGAGACAAACAGCCCATGATAGTAGGGAGCCGGTATGTCATTGAAGTCACCAGCGTCTAACAACTCATTTGATGGATGATTATATTTCATAACGTATTAACCTTTCATTTGATGTTCAATCGTGCGCCAGCCACGTTGGCCAGCTTTCACACAATTGAATACCACCTTTCCACCACAGGTTTCGCATGGCATCTAGCCAGTCCTCCGCGAGCATCCGCGAGCTTGTCTGGCTAGATGACACGGAAGTCGGAAAAAAAGGAGCCGTTCTAGCTAGGTTGTGATAGTAGCATGGTGGGTAGGACATTGGTGGTCTCACCTACCGAGAACTTAACGCGGCGACTGGGAGCCTAAAGGCGACCGAGCGGAGCGATTTTTTTCAGCGCACCGAGTCCGCTTAGTCGAGTGAGTCATACGAGTGAGACAGTCGATACGAACGAGGAACGAGTGAGTTCCTTCCGCCATCGCGGCATTATCAAGGACTTGCTCCTGTGGTAATCGGATTCCCATGGCCGAATCGTTCTCTTTCCGAGCAGAGCGAGGGTGACCCGGTCTGGGAATCCGGGCTGAGCAAAGAACACTAGTATGGGGTGGTGCGGAGACCCCTCATTTTGCGCCTACTTCCGACCGAGGGTGCGAGGGAAGGACATCGTGTTGTTCGAGCGAGCTTGCGAGTGAGCTTGAAAGCAAAATAATTGATATCTTCCGAGCAAAGCGAGGCAAACCGGGGTCAGGAGCTAGTTGCGAGCATTAAGCATACCTGACGGAGGAAGGTTTGTGTATGCGCGTGACGTTGTGCCATAAATTAAGCATACCTGACGGAGGAAGGTTTGTGTATTTATGATAGTGTACACCTGTCCGAGCTACGCGAGGCATCCTGCACCCACCTCGGTAGCGAGAGTGAGCGAGCGTCGCCCCTTCGCAACGAGCACAACTTGCGAGGCAGCGAGGAAGCTGAGGAGGGCGAACGTGGAGACTTCGGTGGCAGGGAGACAATATATTTCGCCCCCCGGAAGCTAGGCCCATTAGGACTGTTCGCAGAGCCATACAAGCGGTAGCGCAGTTGGCCGAGCGTCGTTGAAGACGCTCCGTTGTTTATATCGAGGAGGAACGACGAGCTTTCCGAATAATCCGTGGGCCGTTAGTCGCCTAAAGGCGACCCTGTCCGAGCAGAGCGAGGCAACCTGAAGGGAGCTTTGCGACCGCACCCTAGAGCCTAAAGGCTCATACATGATAGTACTAACGACCGCGCAGTCGAGGGAGCCTAAAGGCGGACGAGCGTAGCTTCACGGATACACACATCATTCATATGTCTATGGTAGTGTGATAATCGAGCGAGCTTGCGAGTGAGCATGAGGAACACGAGCAAGCTTGCGAGTAAGCGAACGACGAGCGTAGCGAGGAGGGAGCAGTGACCGGGTTGATCCCCGGTTGGGTTCTCGAACCCAAGAGGGCCGCCGGAGGCAGTGTTCCAGTGCGAAGAGCGAACGAAGTGAGCGTGGGGAGAGCCACTTGCTGCTTGTCTGACGAACGAACGAGCGTAGCAAGTGAGGAGGAGCAAGCGAACGAACGAGCGTAGCGAGGAGGAAGCGTGTGAGGAGACAGCTCTGCTGTCGACGAGAGTGACGACCGACTGAGCATCAGCGAAGGAGAGGAGGAACAGCCAGCGGACGACGAACGAAGCGAGGCCGAAGGCCGAGTGTGAGTGAGTGAGGAGGGAGCGTGGAGGAGACAGCTTTGCTGTCGACGAGTGACGAGCGGTGAGTGAACGAACGGACGAGCGAAGCGAGGAGTGAGGAGTGAACGGGAACGGAGTGAAGCGAGCTGAAGGCGAGTGATAGCGAAGTGGACGAGTGAGGAGAACGAGTAGCTCTGCTGCGAGTGGAGACCCGCCAGATATCTTGACGATGTCTGACAGATGCAAACACAAACACACACAAACAGGTGAGCCACTTGTTCTCCTTTCGCGCAGCGACACTCTATTAGTGGCCCACCGGGGGGAACTTCACGTTAACTTTAGGTACGTAGAGGTCTCACATTATTGCACCAAAAGTATTCAACTAGAGGGTATGCCCCTCAGATGTAACAAATGGCTACGCACAACACTGGCGGGTTCCTAGTGGCTTCCTGTAGTTCTCCTTGAGGTTAGCCTCTTGTTATGCTTATGTTCCCCGCCACTGGTTATTTAGGCAGCTTTATGAGATCAAAAGGAAAACTAATACGAGAGCTTTTGGCTGCCCCTTTGTGTGTCACCCTTTTGTGATAAAGAACAATAAATGTTATATTTACTTGGGAACTTGTGTCTCACTCTGTAGCGTTAACGTGAGGCTGG
>Ga0208299_1001796_pt1 | contig 15334 bp, 20 predicted proteins | sample 15_taG_FD_184089 | JGI IMG/M metagenome (GOLD analysis project Ga0208299, IMG submission 184089) | Marine viral communities from the Subarctic Pacific Ocean - 15_ETSP_OMZ_AT15312 metaG (SPAdes) (version 2) | ecosystem: Environmental > Aquatic > Marine > Oceanic | place: Pacific Ocean | collected...
TCATAATCTTATAATATCCTATATTTATTTACTGTCAAGCTTGTGAGCTTACGAGCTTGCTGCTTGTTGCTTTACGGGCGGGCCCACCCTGGGCCCGCTTGCGCTCTTAAGTTAATTTTAACACACCTGAGTGAATAACCTTTTGCCAGTTATCATCCCGGAATACTTTCAGGATCTCCCTGGTATAGATCGATCCAACTTCGTCGAAGAGTCCAACCTCGGACCCCTTAACATTAACCAGGATCGTGCTGCGCACGCCCCGGCCCTGCTTCGGGCTCTCCAGCACAATGCCAGAGACTGGCGGCTGTGTTCCTAAGTGACTGTGTAAAATCTTATCACCTTTTTTTATATCCTTAATGTCCATGTTTCCTGCTTTCATTGTTATGGACCAGCTAAGGCCAGGTTACCTGTGCAATAGCGGCGGCGGCGCGATAACTGGTCCACCTGAAGTTATATCCTATATAATCCCAGGTTCAAGATAAAAATAAAAATAAATTCCTTGACAGCTTGCGGGCTTCCGGATACTGGGCGGGCCCACCCGCTTGAAACCAAACGATTATCTGGGCGGGCCCACCCGCTTGAAACCATGTAGATATTTGGGTGGGCCCACCCTAAAAAAAGAAAAAAAATTCTAGTTAGAGTTGCATTGTGTTGCGAGAGGTTATCGGCGCGTTTTCAGATAACTTTCGGAGTACTCTTTACCACACTCGTAATATAGGGGTTTTTACTCCCCCACAAATTGCAACCCTAACTATTCATCAAGGACAGATGAAACTATAAATTAGGTTGAGATTGATTTGCAAATTCAAAAGCAGTAATTTCAATCTCTCTATTGGAAATCATGTTGGTCCAGAAATAAGTCATAGTATAACCACCACTAACATTACCACTCCAATTATATCTTCTTGTTTTTCGCCAACCATTTTCTTCAGTTAGTATTTTTGGTTCGTGTAATCTACCAGAAATACTATCTATGGCTCTATTAATAAAATCTTCAGCCCAATCATTATAACAATTCATTGAGCAAAAATTTCCATTTCCATAATAGAAACTACTTCTTCTTCTGGTTTGATTTGTCCGATTATCTTTCGGTCCTCGTTTCCTGTCCTTTGTGTCGTAAGTATGACACTTGTGAGATTGACAATATTTTAACTCTTTCATCTTTCTGTCCTCTTTCTGTTTGGGTTGAGTATTCCACTCTGGAACTACCTCTCAACCCAATACTTTCTATTTGGTTAAAGTTTTTTTAAATTAACAGTTTTTAATATAATATCCTATTGACAGATGTCAAGAAATAGTTTAAAACTTTTTTATATTAACCAATAAAAAAGAAAGAGGACAAATGGCTAGAATACGATTGAACCAAGAGTACCGAAACAAAATTGGCAATAGAATACAACAAGGTCTATTCCAAGAAGATACCCAAGAAAAAAGAAAGTATGACGGACTAAAAGCACAACAGATTGACATAAATGATATGGCTTGGTCTGTTGCTGAAAAAATTGTCAGACGACATTATACTGATGATGATGTTCAGAAAGCATACTATCTTCAAAATAAGTTTGAAAATGTTTCAACGATTGCAAAAGACAGTTGCTTTCATTTTCATTATGAGGGCGAAAAAGAAGTAAGAGGAAATGATAATGAAACCAAAATGGAAAAAGCTACTATTGAAAAACATTTTGATTTTCGTTTAAATGGCGACATTGATGAAGAAAGCAATTACTCACAGAATAGAGATAAAACTTATGGGTTTGCTTTGTTTAGAGATGAGATTAATGCACAAGAAGATTGCGACGCAGACATCTTAATTAAACAAGCCGACAAAGATGACAACCCACATAAAAGAAAGTTTGTTGAGAACAACGAAAAATATTTGGGTTTATCTGGTGGTCGAGATAATGAAACCAAGTATGGCAAAGAATGGAACGAAAAATATCAATTAGATTTAATTGGTAGAGATTATTGTCGAGATAGGTCTATTGCTTGTAGTGAAGATGAATTCAAGTTTTTAATAACTTGGAAACAACAAAAATCTCAATTTGTTATGGCACACACTAAATGGGTAGAAAGTATCTTGAAACAAATGAAAGAAATCAAGATAGGGTTAAAAGGTTATAAATGGCTAGATGAGGCAATCGAGTTGGCAAATGAACTTGGTATCCAAATTACTGACCATGAAATAATTAGAACTAACTCAACAGGGCTAGTTATTTACAATCCGAAAAATCTAGCTGAAAGAATAAAGGGAATGAAAAACACCGAAAAAACTAGAGAACAAAAGATTGCAGAAAGAGTTGCATATATGCAACACTCTCAAACTAATTTGAATAACCCAAATTAATTTGTTGAAATCGGTTATGGGATATAGTATATTTATCCCATAACCAAAAAGGTTATAGAAAGTAGGACAGACAATGATAAATAATAAACCCTTTGTTATCACTTACTATTCAGCAAGTGATAAAAAGACAATAACAAGAAATGCGTTATGGACAGATAAATGCAGATATTGGGTATCCAAAGGTGGAAGAATGTTGATGACTTATTTCGACATTGACCAAGACGGATACAGAACGGCAAGTGATAGTTGGAGTATTAAACTATGAGTTTGCAAGTTGCACTAATCAATGTAGCCATATTACTTTATGGCTACATAATTTTAACTATAATAGGAGTAATATAATATGAACACTCAACAAGAAGAAGAATATAAAAACAAGAAGTTTTTTATAATCGAAAAATACATAGGATATAAAACTGAAAGATACAGTATCCACAATACCAAAATGTATGACTTGACAACAGCAGTTAGGTTAATGTTGGCACTTGATACATTGAACGAGGACAAGGAAAATTATTCTTATCACTTACAAGAAGTTGATTACTCAATGGTTGATAAACCATTGATTTTAACTGATGAAGTGAAGAATCCAAGCCAAGAGGAAATGCCCTTTTAGTTTGACCTACTTGGGTTATGAGGTGAGGCTAATCTCATAACCCATAATATCCCACAGGGTATGCAGAAACGACATATGTCATTCTTGCATATACCACATATAGTATGTCAAGAAAAATTTTGCTTGAATATTCCGGGTGGGCCCACCCTAACCGTACCCCCCCCCAAGTTATATTGATAGAGGTACCAAGCCGATGAAACATGGTAATCGCAAAACAAAGACCCAACCCCCTTTAAATAATAAAAGGGATCCTAAGTCATACTAAAGTTGAAGATTTAGACGGTTATGCTATAAGTTTTGAAAAACATATTGAAGATATGCAGGAAGAAAAAATTTTAGAAAAAAAATATGAGGGTTTGACCTCAGAAGAAAGCGCTAAACTGATAGAACTTGAAAGAAGTGTAGCATTGGATGAGGCTCGTCCAAATATTACAAAAAATTTCCTAAGTTTTGTAAAGTACGTTTGGCCTGAGTTTATAGAGGGATCCCATCACAAAATTATTAATAAAAAATTTAATGACCTCGCAAAGGGGAAAATTAAAAGACTAATCATTAACATGCCGCCAAGACATACAAAGTCGGAGTTTGCCTCATACTTACTCCCGGCATGGATGATTGGGAACAATCCAAAATTAAAAATAATCCAAGCAACTCACACAGCTGATCTAGCAATTGACTTTGGACGTAAGACTAAAAACTTGGTCGATGATACAAATTACCAAGAACTGTTTAAGACCAGACTTCAAGAAGATAGTCAGGCAGCAGGGAAATGGAAAACAGAACAAGGCGGTGAATATTTCGCTGCCGGTGTTGGGGGAGCAATAACTGGTAGAGGTGCTGATCTATTAATTATTGACGACCCCCATAAAGAACAAGATGTTAGAGCAGATGGTAAAGCTTTTGAGAAAGCAATTAACTGGTATACAGCTGGTCCACGTCAAAGACTTCAACCTGGTGGAGCAATTGTAATTGTAATGACCCGTTGGTCTACTAAAGATATAACTGGTCAATTATTAAAAGCTCAATCAGAAGAAGGATCTGATCAGTGGGAGGTTGTTGAACTACCGGCCCTGCTCCCCAATGGAAAACCCGTGTGGCCTGAATATTGGACCTCACAAGAATTATTAAAAACTAAGGCATCAATACCAGTTAGTAACTGGCTAGCACAATATATGCAGATGCCAACGGCGGAAGAAGGAGCTATCTTAAAACGAGAATGGTGGAGAGATTGGAAAGAAAAATATCCACCTAAATTAGATTATATCGTACAATCTTATGATACGGCATTCACCAAAAAGACAACAGCTGACTTTTCAGCCATAACCACGTGGGGAGTTTTTACAACCGAGGACCGGGGACAAAACATAATTTTACTTAACGCATTTAAGGACCGGTATGATTTTCCAGAACTCCGGAGAGTGGCTCTTGAAGAGTATCGAGACTGGCAACCTGATATGGTAATTATTGAGGCCAAAGCAACTGGATTGCCTCTGACCCACGAGTTGAGGCAAATGGATATACCGGTTATTAACTTTACACCCTCAAAAGGAAATGATAAACACACAAGAATAAACTCCGTTGCCCCACTTTTTGAAAGTGGCAAAATTTGGGCTCCGATGCACGAACACTTTGCTCAGGAAGTGATCGAAGAGTGTGCGTCTTTCCCATTTGGAGAACATGATGACTATGTGGATAGTACGACACAGGCCATTATGAGAATTAGACAGGGTGGATTAATCAGACACCCAGAGGATTATAAAGACGATCCGATCGTACGAGGACATGTAAAGTATTATGGCTAGAAAAGAGACTATTCAACTAATTTTAAAAACATTTAAAGAATTGGGAGGAAATGTATCCGATGTCCTTGGTTCCCGAACCAATGTCAACTTCTTAGGTATAGGGGACAACATAGAACCATTCTTAGATAAAAATTTAAACACAGAGGCTCTAGGAGTCTTATCTCAAAGTAAAGCAATCGATGAAGCTAAAAACGCTGTCGGCTTTGCGGTTGGTGATAAACTAAACGATATTCAAGCAAACAATCTCTTAACAAATCTTAATAAGATGAAAGAGTTTTATATGCCACCGGCTGGTCCAGCAAACATTACGGATCTTGGAACAGGGACCAGGAACTTAGATGCAGAAGGTATCATGACTTTAAGAAGAGGAGGAGATCCGACAAAATATAAACCAGGTGATCCAATTACTTCAGAAAATTTTGCAGCCAGTGGATTTGCACCTAGTGATGAAGTTTTAGAAAATTTAAAAAGAGCTAGAGAGCTTGATGATCTACCACCTCCAGGTTCACGTGGTGGAGCAGATGATATTGCAGCACCAGTTCAAGATGCTGAAACAACAATTAGAAATTTAGAGACACAAGAAGCTGGATTAGGTAAACAGTTTGAAAGTATAGTTACCAACAAAGGTGATGTACCCGGTAAACGTGCAACTGCTAGAGAGTTTTTAGTAGAAGCATTAAAAAAAGATGAGTACGATGTAGGCACAGCTGCATTCGGTAAAACAAATTTAAATAATATTATATCCGCAGAAGATGTAAAATATATTACTGAAGGCGGTGGTGGAATTGGTGGAGATCCAATTCTACTTGTTGAAAAATACTTTGGTCCAAGAATTGCAGAAGCATTACCATCAGGTGCATCTAACGAAGAAATAATGATTTTTACTAAAAGAGTTTTAGAAAATGTGAAAGATTCCTCAGGATTAAAACCCGATCATCCAAAATTTGATAGAATGACTGCAATGTTTGTAGATGAAATGGCGGCTGGCGGACGTGTAGGTTTGAGATGGGGAAAATCAGCAGGTAAAGCTTTTGGTCTTGCTAAAAAACTTGCAAACATAAATAGGTCTGTAGATGAAGGCACACAAATGGGTTACGGAGCATTGCGTGAGTATGGAGTAGAGGCAGAAGATATTTCAAGATTATTTAAAGAGATTGCAATGGACACAACTATGGTTGGTACGGAAAAAACACAATACTTTAAATGGTTAAATCAGGTCTTAAAAAATCCAGATCAATTCCCTGATGCAATAATACAGATTAAAAAAAGATTAGGTATGGATTTTGCCAGAGGCGGCCTAGCTAAGATCCTGGAGGTCTAATGCCTGCTGAATCAAAAAAACAAGTAGAAAAACATGTCTACAAAGTAACTTATCGTTCTGGAACAGTAAAATATCGTGTTGAATTTTTTGGAAAAGCTCCGCTATATAGATTAGTAGATTCATTAGAAGAAGCTCAGAAAATAAAAGCAAAACATTACAGAGACAACCCTGAAATTGTTCCAAAAGATGCAGAAGCAAAAAGAGCGGCTAATATAAAAAGATCAGCTGTAGATAAAGTACCTGGCACTAAATTTATCTCTGAATATAAAACAAGGCCCGGTACATATGCAATTAGAATGGCCAGAGCCAAAGAACAAGGAGGTAAAAAAATTTCATTTAACGAAACTGTTAAGGGTTTAGCAAACGTTAAAAAAAGAGAGAAAGAATTAATTGCAGAAATGGAGAAACTAACAGGAAGAGGAATAGATGTAGTTGATTATAAACCACCAAACCCTCTTTATGAAAAAGCTCTAGCAGACGTAAAAAAACAAATGACCAAATGGAATAAGTTGGGGTATTATCCAAAAGATATTCTAGTAAAAATTTCTGATAAATATAAGTTTCCTTATGTAAAAGACGAGGGGGCTAATAGACAACTTTCTCAATACGTAAAAAAGGCGGGTTTAATTGATTATGATAATTTACAGCCACTGTCTTCAAAATATATAACTGCCGTAGAAAACTATAAAAAATATAAAGGTGATAAAACTAAGGTAGGTGTTAAAAAATCTATTTTAGAAAAAGTAGGTCTTCCATCTAAAGCGGCCGATGTTGCTACATTTAGAATGGCGTTAAATAGGATTGGATCAAACGTAGTTGAAGACATAAAGCTTGAAGGTGAACAAACACAAAGAACTATAACTCAAAAATTAGGCAAACAAAGTGCTTTAAATATTGAAGACTATTTATCGGGTAAAAAATTAGGTGACTTACAAGTTACCGGTAAAAAAGGATCTTTGTTAGATAAAATGCATTTAGCAGACAAACAAGGTTTAATAACTGTTGGAGAAATGGGTTATGGGTCGGCTAAACTAAATCAAATGTTAGGGGGCGGGTTTAGAAGAACTGAAGGTGCAGAAAGACACAGAACAGCTTTGGACAAACACATGAACAGGATAATTAAAAAATTTAAAGGAAAGCCTGATGCGATGTATACCATTAGTCCTGGTCCAGATAGTTTCGATCAAAAAAAATTTAAAAATGCTTTACAAAGAGAATTTGGAAAATCAAAAGGTCAAGTACCTTTAGCTCAATATATAGATAACATAATAAATACCGAAGTACAATTAATGGGGTATGCAACTGATGGCTTAATCACCGCTCGAAGACTTGACCCTATTACATTAGAAAGAATGGCTCCGGCTTCGAATCTTTCAGGAAGTAGAACGCTGCCTCCTGTTGGAAAGATAACAGACGACATTACATTACAAGAATTAGGTTTAGAAAAAAAACAAGCGGGTTTTAAAAAAGTTACTCCAAGACTAACAGACTTTGATGTTTCTGCAAATTTAGCTTTTCAAAGTGCCGACATTAATATTAAAAATATGAAACTTTCTCCATCAAGAATGAAAACAATAGTAGACTCAATTGATAAAATGTTAGCAGGAGGATTACAAAACCAAAAATTTGAAGAAATATCTAAATTAGCAAAACAATGTACGTTGTTAAGAGCAGAAGGCGGTAGAGTTGCTTTTGCAGATGGCGGACCATGTGCACAAGCTCAGAAAGCAGTTAGATCTTTAGATAACACTGATATGGTTAAAATAGGATCTAATATTGATGATGCAATGCAAGGACCTATGGGTAAAATTAGAGATGTCTCTAAAAGTTTTTTACAAAGCCCAATGTTAAGAGGTGCTGGTAAGTTTGGTGCCTTAGCTGCAGCCGGAGCAATAGGTGCAGGTCTTGTTAAAACATTTATGAACGACGATCCATCAACTTATTTATCAAACGAAGACCAACAAAAAAATATGTTAGTAGATATGGTGACAGGAAAATTAGATGATTCACCTGTAGAAGAAGCGCCAATAGGAGATGCTTATTTACCGGCATTAGGGGCAGCAGCTGTAGCAGGTACAGCAGCAGTTGCACCCTCAACAATTAAGGCCGCAAGAAGTGGAGCGTTAGGTGCAAAGAAATCCGGTATTACAAAGACTGCATTAAAAACTTTAGGTAGAGGTTTAGCAGCAACAGCTACGCCGCTTGGACTACTTGCAACTGAACCTTTGTATTTAGCAGAACAAGTACAAGAAGGTTCTTCGTTAGGAGAAATGGCAACTAATCCTTTTAACTATATGGGTGCAGCATTTATGGGACAAGCAAGTGACTTTGCAACAAAAGGTTTAAAAAGTCCTGGAATTGCAAAAGCTATGAGACTTGGAATTAGTCCCAGTGTATTAAAAACTGTGTCACGTAGATTCGGATTACCGGGTCTAGCATTATCAATGGGTATTAGTGGTTATGAAATGTTTGATGACTACAGAAATAAGAGAGGTATGTTTAGTGAAGAATAAAACTCTTGTTGCAAATATGCAACATGTCAAATGGAAAGAAATTCCACCTTTAAAAGGACCTGACTCACAGGGGTTGAATGTTCCCACAAAACAAGTTAAAACAATAGAGAACTCGGAGAATATAAATGGCAGATATAGACAAAGCCCTACCAAACGTAGAGACTGAAATTAAAGTACCTGGCGAAGAAGAAGTCGCAATAGAAAAATTACAGACGACTGAAGAACAAGTTGGTCCTGATGATGTACAAGTAACTACCGAAGAAGATGGTAGTGCAACAATTAATTTTGATCCTGAAGCAGTTAATCAACCTGGAACAGAATCTCATTTTGATAATTTAGCTGAATTATTACCAGAACAAGTTTTAGGTAAACTAGGATCTGATCTTGCAGCAAATTACGAACAATACAAATCTTCTAGAAAAGATTGGGAAGACAGTTACACAAAAGGTTTAGATCTTTTAGGTTTTAAATACGAAAATCCAACTCAGCCTTTTCAAGGAGCTAGTGGTGCAACTCACCCAGTATTAGCTGAAGCAGTCACACAATTTCAAGCACAAGCTTATAAAGAATTATTACCGGCTACTGGTCCAGTCCATACACAAATAATTGGACTTGCAGATAGAGCCAGAGAAGACCAATCAAACCGAGTTAAAGAATTCATGAACTATCAGCTCATGGATGTGATGAAAGAGTACGAACCCGAGTTCGATCAAATGCTTTTTTATCTCCCTCTTAGTGGCTCTGCTTTTAAGAAGGTCTATTATGACGAACTTTTAGGCAGAGCTGTTTCTAAATTTGTGCCAGCTGATGATTTAGTTGTGCCTTACACAGCAACATCTTTAGAAGATGCAGAGTCAGTTATTCATGTAATTAAAATGTCTGAAAATGAATTAAGAAAAAAACAAGTTTCAGGTTTTTATCAAGACGTAGAATTAACACCCGGTTACAATCAAGAGACAGAAGTAGAAAAAAAAGAAAGGGAATTAGAAGGCGTTAAAAAAACTAGAGACGAAGATATCTTTACTGTTTTAGAAATTCATACCGATTTAGATTTAGAAGGTTTTGAAGACAAAGACTCAGTAGGAGAAATGACAGGAATTAAACTTCCATACATTGTAACTCTTGAAATGGGCAGCAGACAAATATTATCAATTAGAAGAAACTATCAAGCTACCGATCCGCAAAAACTTAAAATAGACTACTTTGTACATTTTAAATTTTTACCTGGAATGGGTTTTTATGGTTTTGGTTTAATTCATATGATCGGTGGTTTATCAAGAACAGCAACCACTGCACTAAGACAACTACTAGATGCAGGTACATTAAGTAATTTACCCGCAGGATTTAAACAACGAGGAATAAGAGTAAGAGACGAAGCGCAGGCAATCCAACCTGGAGAATTCAGAGATGTAGATGCACCTGGAGGAAGTATCAAAGATGCATTTATGCCATTACCATTTAAAGAACCTTCACCAACATTATTACAGTTGATGGGAATAGTGGTACAGGCAGGGCAACGATTTGCCGCCATAGCTGACATGCAGGTCGGTGACGGCAACCAACAAGCAGCTGTTGGAACGACTATAGCTCTTTTAGAACGTGGTTCGAGAGTCATGTCAGCCATACATAAAAGATTGTATGTGGCGATGAAGAGCGAATTTAATTTATTAGCGGGTGTTTTTAAAACCTACCTACCGCAAGAGTATCCATATGATGTAGTTGGTGGACAACGACAAATTAAACAAACAGATTTTGACGACAAAGTAGATATTATACCTGTTGCAGACCCAAATATTTTTTCTCAATCACAAAGAATTAGTTTAGCACAGACAGAATTACAACTTGCAATGTCAAATCCGCAAATGCACAACTTGTATGAAGCATTTCATTCAATGTACACAGCGATTGGTGTAAAAAATATTGATAAAATTTTACCACCACCGCAACAACCGACTCCAATGGACCCGGCAGCAGAAAATATTCTTGCAATGAGTGGAAAACCCTTCCAAGCATTCAAAGGACAGGACCATCAAGCACATATTACAACCCATTTAAACTTTATGGCGACGAATATTGCTAGAAATGCACCTCCAGTTATGGCTGCATTAGAAAAAAACATCTTTGAACACATTTCTTTAATGGCACAAGAGCAATTAGAGGTAGAATTTAGAGAAGAAATTGGAAAATTAATGCAAATGCAACAAATGGCACAACAAAATCCAATGTTACAGCAAGATCCGCAATATCAACAGCAGATTATGACTATGTCTATCAATTTAGAGTCTAGAAAAGCTAAATTAATTGCAGAAATGACTGAAGAATTTAAAAATGAAGAAAATAAAATTATGGGCGAGTACAATGGCGACCCAATTGCTAAATTAAAAGCAAGAGAACTTGATTTAAGAGCTATGGACGATAATGTCAAACGTGAACAAGACCAAGAAAAGATTAATTTAGATAAATCTAAACAATTAATGGGTCAGCAACAGTTTGACGAAAAGCTGCAACAAAACGAAGAATTAGCTGAATTAAGAGCTGATACATCGCTAGAAAAAACCCAAATGGGCATTGACGCAAAAATGGTCAATGATATGATGAAACAAGAAGACGTAAGGATCTTGAAAGGTCCTAAAAGATAGTATAAGAAACTAACAGGAGAAAAATATGGAAAAAGGAAAAACATTTTGGACAAAAAATAACCCTAAGTATATTGGTAAAGTTGTATCTGAATCGCCTAAAGCGGATATGTCAAATACACTTAATGTCAATAGTGATGGTTATGGAGAAGCAGTAGAAGTTAAAGTTCCTAAAGGTGAGCCAGTTGTAAATAAAGTTGGCGGACAAAAAAGAATGCTAGCTTCGAAAAAGTCTAAAGTAAGTTGGTACTAGTATGTGGTTTAGTGCTATTAAATTAGCTCTCAACGCAGGTACTCACATTTACAAAAAGCGTCAAGAGACAAAGATGGCTATGGCCGATGCACAGCATATGCATGCATCTAAGATGGCCCGAGGCGAGGAAGCTTACCAGGGCAAACTTTTAGAAGCCCGTCAAAACGACTACAAAGACGAGGTGGTCCTTTGCATTCTCACGTTGCCCATTTTGGTGCTCGCATATGGGGTTTGGTCGGACGATCCGGCCGCTATGGACAAGATAAAAATGTTCTTCGATCATTTCCAGGCACTTCCGAGCTGGTTTACAAATTTATGGATTCTTGTCTGCGCCAGCATTTTTGGTATAAAGGGTACACAAATATTCAGGAATGGTAAAAAATAAGGTGGACAATAATTAACAATTTACATATAAGGATAACACTATGTCTAAAAAATCGAGAAAACGAAATAAAAAAATTTTAGGAGCTTTAGCAGCTGGTTTAGGCGCTATGGCTTTAATGAAAAGAAGAAGAGGAGAAATTTCTTCTAACAGACCTTCTGGACTAGATGCACCTATGATAACAGACGGTGCGGATACAGTAGTTGAAAAAGCGGCTCCAATAAATAATAACACATATAGAAGTAGACATATAATCACAGATTCAGCGGGCAATAAAGTTGGCGGTGTAAATAACCGAACTGTATTAAGACCACCTACGAATGTTATTAGACCCGGTAATTATTCACCTCCTAATTATGGAGTGAGTAATCCAAGAAGAAGTGGAGGATTGAAATCTGGTGGAATCGTTAAAGGTGTAGGAAAAGCAAAACGTGGACTAGGAAGAGCCATGACAAAAGGGAGAAAATAATATGTCAAATCCAAGATTTAATAAACAAACAGCAGAACCTAGAGGTAGAGTAAAAGCTATGGGTGGTGGAGTGATGAGAAAAGATATGGCTCATGGTTATTATCCATCAGACATGGGCATGGAAGGTGGTGCTATGTACAAAAAAGGTGGCCGAGTTAAAAAGAAGAAACAAGGTTACAAAGATAGAAAAGACGAATCTATTGCTATGAGAATTAAAAAGAAAAGAACTAAAAAACAATTAAGAGCTTCAGCTAATGAGTCTTATGGTAAGTTTGGTTCTAAAGCTAAGAAGTCCGGCAAAATCAATAGATAATGATCAAAAAAATTGTTAATAAGATAAAAAAATTTTTTACTCCATTTAAACAGGAGTTAAAAGATTGTGCTCACGAAAACAGAGCATCGAAAACAGTCAAATACTGTTTAGAGTGTAAATTAGTATTAGACGAAAGTTAGAATTAAAACGTGAAGATAGCAATACTAGATGCGTTAGAAGCTAGATACGACGCACAAATAGCTGAAGCAGACGCCACAATAAAAATATATTTAGAAAATTCTGTAGGTATTGGGGAACACCCACAACATATAGACGAGATAGATAAACAATTTCAAAAAATTGCAGATGCTCAAGAAAAGCTACAAGCAATTAAAGATTTTAGGGAGCCTAGAAATGCCCTTTAAATCTGAAAAACAAAGACGTTATCTATACAAAAATGAACCTGCTATAGCCAAAAAATGGACTAAAAAGTATGGTAGTAAAATAAGTAAACCAAAGAAAAGGAAAAAGAAATAATGGACGAAATAACATTTATAGAAAAAATAAAAAAAATAATTAAAATGAGACATGATGATGTTGTATCAGCAATGGCGTCTGGTGGTGTTGACAATATGGAGAAATACCAGTATATGCTAGGACAGATACGAACGTATCAATATTTAAATCAGGAAATATCCACCCTGCTAAATAAAAAGGAGCAAAATGACAAAGACGGAACCGTTATCGACATCAACTCAAAAAACAAAAATTGAGTTACCTAATAAAGAACTAGTTGGCGTTAAAACAACTAAACAAAAAGAACAAGATTTAAAATCAGAATCAGCAAAATTACCAACCCCTACGGGTTGGAGGATTTTAGTTTTACCTTTTAAACAAAAGGAAAAAACTAAAGGCGGAATATTATTAGCAGACGAAACAGTAGAACGATCACAAGTAGCATCGACTTGTGGTTTAATATTGGATATGGGCCCACATTGCTATGATAAAGAAAGATATCCAGAAGGTCCCTGGTGCAAGAAAGGTGATTGGATTGTATTTGCAAGATACGCCGGATCACGAATTAGAATCGATGGGGGTGAGATAAGACTTCTCAATGATGATGAAGTTTTAGCGACCGTGGAAAACCCTGAAGATATATTCCACGAATTTTAACAATCATAGGAGAAACTATGCCAGATAAAGAAGAAACAAAATCTAATGAGCCAATGGTCGATTTAGATACATCCGGACCGGGTGCCAAAGTAGACTTACCAGAAGTAGAAAAAGAAGCAGAAAAAACTTTTGAAAAAGAGGAAAAAAATAATGAACCAAATGTTACGTACGATGATCAGCCCGTTGACACATCTGAGAAACCTAGTGAGCAGCCTGATGTTCGAGATAGTAAGGACGAAGGAGGAAAGGTTGTACAGGAGACTTCTGAAAAAGGGAGTGATAAGCAGCCAGATAACCAAAAAGAAGTGGAAGAATATTCTGAAGGAGTTAAGAAAAGAATAGCTAAACTCACTAAGAAAATGCGTGAAGCCGAAAGGCAAAGAGAAGAAGCTTTACGTTATGCTCAAAGTATCAAACAAGAAAGAGATCAGTATGAAACTACTGCTAAATCCTTAGATAAAAATTATGCCACAGAAATGGAAGGTAGAATTTCATCTTCTCTTGCAGCAGCGCAAGCAAAACTTGCAGCGGCTAGACAAAATGAAGACTCTAAAGCTGAAGTAGAAGCATTAACTGCTATCTCTCAATTAGGTTATGAACAAGGTAAATTAGCAGAATTAAAGACTCAACATCAAATGGAAGAGACTGCTGCTAAAGAAAAACCTGTTCAGCAACAAAGACAACCAATACAACAACCCCCAAGAGATCCGAAAGCGGAAGCTTGGGCAGAGAAAAATGAGTGGTTTGGCAAGGACAATGCCATGACGTACACAGCATTTGATTTACACCGAAAGTTAACCGAAGAGGAAGGAATGGACCCACAATCAGATGAATATTATTCTGAGGTGGATAAAAGAATAAGACTTGAATTCCCCCACAAATTTGGTAATACAGGTGTAGAAAAGACGATTACTAAACCTACACAGAACGTTGCTTCTGCAACGCGTAGTACAAAGAGTGGTCGCAAGCAAGTGAGACTCACATCTTCTCAAGTCGCAATAGCGAGAAAATTAGGTGTGCCACTAGAAGAGTATGCGAAACAACTTATTAACACGAAGGAGGTATAGGCATATGGAAAATAAAAAACCAACTCGTGCGAGTCAAACTAAAAGTGATTCTACAAAAGTAAAATCACAAGCAAAAGAGGTTGCGCCAAAAGCAAGACCAAAAGTTTGGACTCCACCATCGTACTTAGATACGCCCAACGCGCCAGAAGGATTCAGACACAGATGGGTCAGGGTAGAAATCCTAGGATTCGTTGATACGAAAAACATACAAGGACGCTTAAGATCCGGGTATGAGTTAGTAAGATCAGATGAATATCCAGAAGAGGACTATCCAGCAATCGCCGACGGCAAATACGCAGGGGTTATCGGGCACGGAGGCCTAGTGCTGACTAGGGTACCGGAAGAGATCGCAAGGTCAAGACAAGAGTACTTTCAAAGAGAGGCTCAAGATCAAATGACCGCAATAGACAACGATCTTATGAAGGAACAGCATAAGGGAATGCCTATCGAAATCGATAGACAATCTCGTACAACCTTCGGTGGTAAGAAAAGTTAAAAATTTTAA
>Ga0208299_1001797_pt1 | contig 15332 bp, 24 predicted proteins | sample 15_taG_FD_184089 | JGI IMG/M metagenome (GOLD analysis project Ga0208299, IMG submission 184089) | Marine viral communities from the Subarctic Pacific Ocean - 15_ETSP_OMZ_AT15312 metaG (SPAdes) (version 2) | ecosystem: Environmental > Aquatic > Marine > Oceanic | place: Pacific Ocean | collected...
TACTCTCATCTCTTATAATCTTGTTAATTTGGCTCTCATTTAAGTAAGAATAATCTTTCCTTATATTTTCTTCTAATCTATCTAACTCATCATCTTTTGAATTTATTTTGTTTTTTAAATCTTCTACCCCTTTAGATGTTTCATTTATTTCATCAGAGTTTAATAAGTCGTTATACTTACTTCTTATATCACTAGAATATAAATCTTTCATTTGAGCTACTAAATCAGTAAGACTCATTACTTTATCTCAAATAGTAGGACTAAACTTTTCAGAACTATTAATAGCTTGTTGTTCTTTTTCATATTGTTTAAATCTAAGTTTTTGTCATTCAGATAATAAACTATAGTTTTTACTTCATGGAACTAGATTACCTTCTGCAACTTCACTAGCCATTTCTTCATTACTCATACCAGAGTATTTTGTAACATAATCAAATTCTCCTTGAGTTTTAAAAGAAGATTTAACCTTACTAGAAAAATCTCCTCTTAAATCAGGGTTCTTATTAGCTAGATCAACTGCTGTTTGCATATCTCAAGAGTCTATAGCTTGATTAAATGAGTTTACAGTAGTTGCATCAGTTTTTTCTTTATTAGCATCTTCTAATGCTTGGTTTGATAATTCTTTAGTCTTTATATCTTGTGCTGATTCTACTTTATCTCCTTTAGTAGATTTACTATCTATAATCATTGGCATTCAAAATCTATCTTTACCCCTTTTTATTCAAAAATCTACTTCAGTAATACTTTCTCAATCAGTAGCCATTGGCATTTTTTCTAAATCAACTGGTCTTGATGTTGTTTCTCAAGGAGCTTTAATCGAAGTATCTCTTCTAGGCTCTATTACTTCAGGCGTATCTACTTTAACATCTAAGTCTGTAGGAGAAACAGGGTCAATTTTAGTAGGTTCAGGTATTTTATCCCCCTCTTGTTTTAAAATATCTATAAATTTATTTGTATCAGCTTCAGCTTTTTTAAATTCATTAACCTCTTTAGGTCATTGTCCCACTTGTTCTAATAAACCAGTTCTACCAGTTTTACTACCTTTATTTAATCAAATCTTTGTTTTATCTTGTTCTACCATAAGTATATTATTAATATTATTAGTATTGTATAAATTTTTTGTACATATTCAAATTACTCAACACTTATACCACTATTGATAGTAACATCATTAATTCAAGGTATTACTGTAGGGGTAAAGACAGGCTCTTTATACTCTATTAAGTATGCAGCCTTATATTCTTTTTGTTTCTTTTCTTTTGCCATATTAAGTTTCTATTATTTCATAATCATATACAAATTCATGCAACATTGGAGAATTACTATCTTGAGCTTCATTATGGAATACAATTTTATATTGTGTATCTATGTTTTCTTCTGTTTCAGTTGTTATATTGTCTCTAGTTATTATATCATCACTAGGCGTAGGTAGAGTTATTTGAGTCCAACTACTTGCATTGTTTATTCTTTTATATAATGTAACATAATCATTACCACTAGCATAACTTCTAGCTATTCTTAGTGTATCTATCTTCTTTTTAAATGCAGTTCAACCACTAAATATCTCACTTACTAAATATCCATCTTCTGCAGTCTCTTTACTATCAAAGTCTATATAATCAATTCAATAAGTAGATCATTGTAAATATGATATAAATAGTTTATTACTTCTTGTGTGGTATTTAACAAAATATACTTCATCTATTTGAGTTCCTGAGTTATCATCAGTTATAATTTTATGAAATCATTTAGCTAATCAATCTACTATTGTCCCATATTTATAAACACCTATAGTAGAATCACTACTTATAATAAACATATCATCTCAATAAAAATCCATAGCTGTTGTAGTATTTGTTTCATTAGAAAAATCAAACTTAGTTAAATAAGAGCTATTATCATTCAACCTATTACTTTTTCTTTTTTCACTTATTCTTTGATAAGAGTAACCACTAGATATATATAAATCCCCACTAAATGTAGTAATATAATCGAAATTACCACTTTGAGAGACTCTTTTAGGTTTAAATCCTAGTATTTGACTAGATGAAAAAGAGGTTGCAGTGTCTCATACCCAATAAAACACATTTCAATCTATGTCATAAACTTTATATTGTGTTCAATGCTTAGTTATTCAAACTACATCATTACCTGTAAAGTCTAACTCTGATTGTGTTCATCATCATAACTTATAAACTCAATCACTCATACCTATATAAGCAATATTTCTATTAACTACTAATATAGGAGGTATTTCAGAGTGTTCATCTACTAAAGTATTAGGAAATGATGTTGTTAAGTTAGTCCATGTTCAAGCATTAGCATCTGTTGTACTTATTCTCCATAGTTTTATAGCTGTATTAGACTGTTTAGTTAAGAAATAATAGAAACTAGTATTTAAAAACCCTCAAACTATATCTTCTCCAGCTGGAATAGAGGTTGTAAATTGTGTTCAATCCATTTGCCATATTTGCCCATCATCACCAAATGCCCAATTATTATCAGGATCACTACTCCTATCTATAAATCATCTCATAGCATAAGTAGATGTAGTAAGTTGTGAATTCATTTTAGGTCATAATCTAGCGCCATATCATTCATCTATACCATCTATGTTCTTAGAGTCGATAAAACCTCCTCATATAGTAAGGAAGTCATCTTGTTTAATTCATTGATAAAAAGTATTATATGTTTTTCTAGTCATATTATCTGTAGTTATCTAAATTAGTAATCGTTTTCTTTACAGGTAAAGTTGTTCTAGCTTTTAAGAAATTAGTTAAATCTATCATTTCTTTTTCAAATCTTGCTCTAGCATTCTCAGCTTCATTAATTTTCCCTTGTGATTTATATATTTGCCATTCTATACCTAAAGCATATACATAATGCTTATCAGGTTGTATAGCCATAAAGGTTTCAGGACTTAAATAAGCTATTTCAGGTGGAGTGTAGATAGCATTTATCTTAATCCCATCAGTTACTACAGCTTCAGGAGCAGGATATAAGAAAAAACTTCTATCTTGTATATAAAAGAAAGGATCAGTATTTGGTTGTGTATTAGCGTATTCATCTAAATCTTTAGATAATTCTCAAGGTATTTGATATCTTGAAAGAGTATAATAATTAGCAGAACTAGTGTATTTAATAAATACTTTGTTAATCTTCTTTATATTAACCGTTGTACTACTTCAATCCCGACTTGTAGTTCATTCAGTTATATTATATTCAGCTTGTCCTATTACAGAGTCCATTGTGAACTCGTCCCAGAAGTAATCTTCTTTAACAGAACTAACTATTTGGTTATTAATTTCATTATTTACTATATTCAATGCTTCTAGCCCCAATGTTTCAGGATCGTAGTTAACCGAATCAGTATGTGTATCTAATAACGCTTTTGCTATTATGTCAGCAGGTATCATATTGTTATATTATTGTTATGTAACTATTGTATAAGTTTTTTATACATATTCAAATAAAGAAGAGGTTTATACCCCTTCTTCTTTTAAATACAGCTCTCTTACCTCTTTTCTTAATCGTTTTAGTATTTCATCATAATCCTTATCATCATATTCTCTTATCATAATTCTACCTCTCTTTTTTCTATGTGTATATTCTAAGATTAAAACAGTTATCGGTTCTCAAGCAGTACTTTCACATTCCCTTATTTCTTTGTTAATGACTTTCATAGTTTTTTAAGTTAAAATAAAGACAGCCGATTAAGACTGCCTCTATTATATAAGAATATATTAAATATTCAAACTATGCAACATATTGTATAGCTATTGCTTTTGCGTTTTCATCAAAGATTTTTAGACCGTAGATAACTTCAGCCATTAGGTTTTCGTAGAAACCATCAGTACCTTTTCTAACATCGTAGTTATTTAATTGTACTACCATATTAACAGCACCTTCTTCAAGCATTATAACTTCTTTAGAAGCAGTTAAAGCGTTAGTTTTAACAACTTTAACACCGTTAACCATACCAATGTAACCTTTGAATCTAGTGTTTAAACCTACATCAGTAGCGTCTAAGAAACCTGATTGCATTAAGTTATTAGCAAAGTTAGGAGAAACAAATACTACTCTATTTTCTTCTGCAACATTTTGATTATCTAATGCTTCAGATAGATCTAAAATAGATGTATAAGCTAGAGCAGGAGTCAATGTAATTGGAGCACCTGAATCTAATTTATTAGCAGCAGGGATATCAGCAACTTGAGTAACAAGGATTTGATCTCTTACAGCTTCGTCAAATAGAACTGCTTCAGCTTGAGCGAATCTTTCAGCAACTTTAGTTGTTAATTCAAGATTTGATTGTACTTTTTCTTCGTCAGTAATTCTAACTAGTAATTGTTCTACTTGGTCTATAACTAGACTTTCAGAAGTAATAACAAAGTTAGTAGCAGAAATTGCAGCACCTGCAGTTCCTGAAGCGAATGCTAAAGTAGGTAGAGTTTGAACAGTAACAGTATCACCAGCTTTTGCTAGTTCACCAGTATAATCTGAGTTTGTATATTTATAGAAAACATTTTTAATATCTCTATTTCTGATTACCTCTTTCGAGAATAATTCAGGTATAATTATTGTATTAGCCATTTTATTGTATTAGTTAGTTAATCTGCATTAAGCAGTAAAAGTAACTTCACCTTTTGATTGTAGTTCTTTAACTTTATTATATTCTCATTGACTCATCTTTTCTAAATCAGCGATGGTATAATTAGTCTTATTAGTAGCTACATCTCAATTAGTAAAATTAGAGTTAGTAGTCTTTAGCCTTTCAGCTATTGTTGTATCTTTTTGCAGTACTTCAGCTTTAGCAACTTCGTAAGATACTCATTTTGAAGTTAAATCACTAATCATTTCTTTATGCTCTAAAAAGTCAGGGTTGGTTTCATAAAACTTCCTCTCATCTAGTATTCTATTGATAGAACTCTCATCGAATGATGCGTTTGGTTCGACCTTCTCTTTATTAGATTTCTTAAGTTTATAAATTTTATCTCCTAAGTCTTTGTTTTTAGCTTTTTCAGCTTCTAACTCAGCTTTTAGATTGTCAGTATCAGTTGATACATCTTCAGAAACATTAACTTCTGATTTTTCTTCGTTTTCCATATAACATTGGATTATGCAAATAAAAGTATTTTGTAACTCGCTCTCCAGCTAGCTTGTACATATTATTTATACATCAAATATTGTCAAATAACTAGAAGTTTCTTTTTCCTATACTAGTTGTTTTACTCTTTAAGAACTTCATTAAATCCTCTATACCCTTTAAATAATTTTGTTTAGCGTTTAATACCTGTAACTGTTTTTCATCTCATAGAGAGATAGTTTTAAGTGATTGTAGCACACTATCTTCAAACTCTTTTACAGCTGTTTCTAATAAACCAAATCATCTGTGTTCGATTACTTGTTGGAGTAATACTTTTTGTTCTTTATTCATAGTTTTATATTATTATTAAGCACTAACATCAGAAATAGATGGAGCGGTAGATTGTTCTTGAGCTAACATTGAAGCTCCTAATTGTTGAGCTACTCAACCTCCTTTAGCTTCTTCTTCCATTTCAACTGGTTCTCATTCAGCTCTAAGTATTTCTTCTCTTAAAGCAATAGCATTATCTCTAGCTTTAGTATCAAGACCTGTTTTATATATTTGTATAAATACATTATGATCTTCTCAAGCCTCAGGTTTAGTTTTTAACTCTACATCTAAGTTAAGTAGTTCTACATTATCGTAAGCCTCTCTTTCATCTCTAGTTAATGGGTGGATAGTTTCAGCTTCTAATCCTCTTATACCTGATTTTTCTACTAACATTCTATTAATAATGATATCTTGAGTGCTTCAAGGTTTAACACTTTGTTTAAGAGTTCATATTACACTAAGTAAAACAGCAAAGTCTTGTTTCTTTTTAGTATTTTCTTGTGATTTACTCTTAACTAGGATATATAATTCACCTGTATCATCTATAAATTCTTTTTTCTTGAATCAGTAACTATTTGTTTTGTTATTATCATCAACTACTACAATACATTTCTTTCTTTGAGGACTCATATTAGCAGCATAACTTTTATATACATCTTCCCATAATCATTTAAGACTTTCCATATAATTAGAAGACATTAAAGAGATTATTTGATTAATGTTTTGTTGTAGAGTTTGTACTTCAGCTTTAGTTTGACTACCTGATAGACTTTGTCATTGAACTAAGCTACCCATATTAGTTGCTTCATCAGTTAATTGGTTCATTAATTGAATAGTATTTGAAGTGATAGGGTTTGTAGGTTTAACAGGTTCTTGATAAATTCAGTTAACAGCATTTATATTAGAATCAGTTGAAGTGAAAGGTATAATATCTCAAGCAGCACTTTCAGAAGCTACAGCATCTATATCTAAACCTAATCTACCATCAATATAAGTTTTACCACCTAAAGCAGCAACCTTAGCTTGTTGTATTTGTAAATTAGTTAGTAATGTTTCTAAATCTTGATATTGTCCTATTTCATCTACTAAACTAGCTCAAGCATAACTTCATTTAATAGGTTTACCTCTAAATAGTTGTACTCATAGACTTATTTTACTAGGGTCAGCTTTTTCATTCTCAGTTAAAGCTCTCATTTTAACAACTCTTAATATAGTATCTCTAGCATTATCAAGTGTTACTAAATATAGATTATTCTCTTCATCTTCAGAACCTTTAAATATAGTTATATGATTATATATATCTACAGAATCTTTACTATCATCATCAGTATAAGTAAAACCTTTTACATTATTATTAGCTCTATCTACTCTATCTATTTCAGTACTCTTACTTATTTCTAGTTTACATATTCTTTCAGTATCATACGCTTCATCAGCTTTTAACTCATATAAACTCTTTCTAAGTAGTGTTCAAAAGAATCTCATGTTATTACCTATCCAGTTTTTAGGATCAGGATAAGTTAATCTACTATCTATATAAGAAACAATAGGTTCTTGACTATGATTATTCCAACCATCAACAGCTAATACTCAAACACCTGTTAAAGCATCATCATCTAATACTTCTTCATACTTTTGTCTAATATTCATTGTTTTAAAATTAGCCTCAAATACTTTATTACAGTTATCCGCTACTTCTTGTCCTAGGACTCAATTCATAGGTATATTAGTAACTTGTAACTCATCTCATAAGAATATAGACTTTCTTATAGTAAGATTATTCCATATTTTTCTAATCTTAACCCTATCTTCATCAGGCTTAGCAAATAAATATTCCTTATTTATATCCATAACATCTGTTTTCCAGTTCTTTGTATGGTTATCGGCAAGAGTAAACTCTTGTTCTATCTTAGACTTTAGTCTTAACTCGTCATCAGGAGTTAATATACTAGATATTTCCATAGATTATTTTTAATATTAAATTAGTTTTTATACCTTTAGTATATCTATAACTGATCTTTATTCAAACTTTAACATATCTTATCTAAATCTATTCATATTTACCTTAGCTACCCTTTGTATTTTAGGTGGAGTAGTTAAAGCTCTATAAATAGTTGCCATATATCTAAACCAATCAGCATCATGTGAAGTGAAATCGTGTTTAGGTTTATCTCTAAAGTCTCATTTCTTATCATCATATTCATATTGATATAATGAAAGGTTGTTTAAGAACTCATCTAAGTCTGCATTTATATATAGATACTTAAATATAAGCCTTCAAGCACTGATTCAGCTCTCTATTGTGTTTTTAGGCACTACATGACACTCAGGTCATAATAACTTCTTAACGGTCTCCATTCTACTAGTTCAAGTTGCTAACTCTCTATTAGCTATATCGTGAGGAAAGTAATGTTTCTCATAATTATACCCTTTCTTAATTAACTCATTAGCATAATGTTCAAATCAGTATCAGCTATTAGTATATCTATCTATTATTCTTATTTCAGGTCAAACTACTTGTATAAATCATATAGCCATAGCATCTGACATTCATAAGTCCCAAAAGGTAGTTACAGGTAAGCTAGGATCGTATAAATCTTTTCTTACTCTATTCTCACTAAAAGCTAAAGCAAGTTCTTTACCATAAACAGCTCATTTAATGTAAGCTTCCCAACTACATTCATACTCTTGGTTATACTCTTCTTCTGTCATCTCTGCTCTAGCATCATCTAATTGGTCTTCATCTAATAATCAAGTTTGACTAGCTCTTAATAGTATAGCATTAAACCTATCATCTTTTAAAGCTCTTTGATATAAATGATAAAAAGAGTTCTTACCTTTAGGAGTTCAAATCCAAGTTACCCAACCTTTATTAGCATTTATCATAGGAAAGATAATCTCTCAATAGATTGTATTAGGTTGTTGAGCATATTCATCAAATACAACTCATCTTAAATCTAATCATCTTAAACTATCAGGATTCTCTGCCCCAAACAATGTTATAGTAGATCAATTAGGAAGTGTACAAGTTAGATCACTTATATTAAAAGTAAATCAACCTATTTGGTTACCAAACTTCTCTAACATCTTCCAAGCTATCTTCTTTGCTTGTTTATAAGTAGGTGCTATATAACCATAATCTCACTTCTCTTGTAATGCTTTGATTATAATCAATAAAATCGTAGCAACAGTTTTACCTGCTCTACGATGAACTACTAATACATTAAATCTCTTAAAGTTGTTTAGAAAGTCCTTTTGCCACTCTCTTAGAGCTTTTGATAAATCTATTCTCATAGTAGATTTATTATAAATTCTTCTAGTTTATTATCTCTTATTGCTATAGCTTGTCCAGATGTAATATAATCTATTAAATCTTCTCATAATACAAGACTAGGTCATTTATATATAACTCAATCATTTTCATATTTTGTTCTTATTTCTAGATTTTTTTTAGCAACACCTCTAGCTACAGCTTCTATAAATTCTTTAGAAGTAATAAGTTCTATTAAGTTAAAATCGAAAAAATCATCTATGGTTTCATTTGGATATTTATAAAACATAAACAATCCATGATGTTTAGTTGTAAAGTCAAATCTAGTTATTTTCTCTCAACTTACTATTAAATTATTATCAATAGCAAATTGTATGTATTTTTCTAGTTTTTTATTCATTTTTATATAGTAATTAATACCACTTTCTTTTCATCATCTTCTCAATTATTTTTATCTCCAAATAGTATTCTTCTTTTATCAGCCGTTTGTTGCCATTTATCTATATCAGAGTTATTTAACTTATCTTTCTCATCTGTTATTCTCCTATTCTTTTCACTAGCTATTAATTTAAGTAACTTATCATCTTCTTCTAGTAAATGCTGTATTCTAGGGTCTTTAATTCCATTTTTTTCCACTTCCTTTATGTTTCTATTAACAGTTCCTATTCATAGTCAAGTATCTTTAGCTATCTCTTCTTGTGTTTGTAAAGGGGATTTAGCAACACTTGCTGTTATTTTATCTATGTTTCTTTTTTTATCTGCTCTTTCCATATTATATTATTTAGTTTAATCTATTATACACTTATTGTTTATATATTCAAATTATATCATTATTATAAATACTTTCTTTTCTAATCCTGTATCTACTACAAACTCTACTTCTTCTGCTCATTCAGGAGCAAGGTCTATTAATATTTCCATATACTCCATAGTTATATCAGGGTCTATTCCTTTATATGTTACTGTAAGAGTTTCTTGTAGTTCTTGTTCTTCTTCTCCTTCTAGTAGTTCTTCTATAGTGTTAAAGTCTTTCATTGTTTATAAGTTAAGTATCAAGTAGTTACCTTTCAATGTTCTAGTATGTAGTAAAGTATTGGTTTTTGTTTCATAGTTATTTATTTTTAGATTTATAATATTCTGTACTTGCTATGTAAGTTATAGGGTCTAATCAAGATGTTATCCATTTTTTAAGTTCGTACTGATAATCTTTTTGTATCATTTCATCAGATATAATCTCTTGTATGTATTCGTCTGTATGTGGAACTCCAGCAATTGCATATATCTCATTATAAGGATATAATCATTCTCAAAAGTATTGTTTAAATAATTCTTGTATATCTTCAGTATTTTCTAAAAATATTTCTTGAATATAATCACTATCTTTTAGGTATACTTTAATATCTCCGTCAGATGATGAGTGTTTTTGTTCCATTGCGACATAATCTATTTCTTTATAATCATGTATTCATTCTTTCCACTCCTTAATATCCTTAAAGATATTTTTTATTATTTGTTCTTTATTTTCCATAGTTTCTTTATTAGTTATTAATTAATATCTCTTTTCTTTTTATTATCCTGATATTTAGATATTGCTAGATCTAAATCTTCTCATCTACTACAAGAATAATATCAATCTCAATCTTGTAATAAGAAAGAATTATTTTCACTTATATTATAGAGTTCAATTCATAACTTTTCCAATCATTCTACTATTTCTTTATCAACGGAAATTATTACACCTCATTTTGGTATATCATATTTTATCTTTTCTATCTTACTCATCTCATAATAGGTTATTAATATTTGGTAGATCCTTATACTTATCTAATATAAAATCTAAATCCTCCATAATCAATTTATAATTTTCTTCTTTTATTTTTAAAACCTCTTCTAATGTTAATTTATCATCTCAGAATCAATCTTGATATAAAGTACTATTTTTACACTCTATTTTATTTGTAATAGCATATACAATTAAATAAGTTAATATTTTCTTACATTTAATATATTTTTCTATTATTTCTTTATCCATTATTTAATCTTAATATTATTAACACCAAACTTCTTAGCCACTTCTTCTACACTAACTTCTAAAGGTGGTACATCGTTAATCTTCCAAGCATATACCCATAATGATATAACATATTTAAAACCTTTCTCATAAGCATCTTCATATCATTTCTTAACACAAGCATACTTACCCTTATGGTCTGTAAATAAATATATTCTCTTTACAGGTGGTTCTTTAGTATCTGATACTTCTATTAGTTGTCATTCTTCAAACATAGTTTTATAGTTATAAGTTAGAAGGGCAAATCCGATGGGTCTATATCTCCATTAGCTTTTTTATCTAATTGCTTACTTACATCTGATTTAGGTTTAAATGTATTTAATTTAGCATATTGTTTACCTTGTTTACTTAATAGGATATCTATATTAACAAATTCCCCATCTTGTTTACTTATAAACTCTAGAAATTGTTTCTTATTTACTCCTAAAGAACTTATTACAAAGTCTGGAGCGTTATCTCTCTTATTTACATATAGACCATCTACTGATCATTCAAATTTGTTTTCCATTTTTTTAATAGTTAGTTGTATTATAAAGTTCTTTATCTGATTGAGATACATTAATATTATACTTTTCATAATGTCCCAATCTCTCTCTTAATAAGTGAATCTTATTAGTAAGAGTGTAGAAGTGTTCAGATCAATGTAGTTGGTCTGTTATTTCTTGTGTAGATCATGCTTTTATTGGTTTTAACATAATTTTAGTTGTTAATTATATTACTCATAGTTTATATTGTTAGTTTTATCTTAATAATTATATATTTTTATCTCACCTAGTCAAAAGTTTTTTACTTTTCAGCTAGACAATCCTCTTATTAGGTGTTCAAATTAATTGTACAACCTTATTAACTCTTTCTTCTACACTTCATTTTATAGTTATAACTTTTAAATTATATTCTTTGATTAATTCCTTTATGTTATTATCTATTTCTTGTTGGTAAGTTTTCTCTTTGCTTCTAACATCATCTTGAACTAATCCAAACTCTATAGGTATGTAGAATATATAATCATATTTAACTTCTAATAGTCTTTTATCTACCCAAGGTTTAATAAAATCATAAGCAATTCTTCATTTACAATAAGCTAATATATCTATTACTCATCTATCTGATATAAAGTCTTGTAGTTTATCTTCTTCTTGTATTTGAACATTATATACCATAGTTTCAAAACCTAGAAAAGCTATCTCTGACATAGTTATAGGTTCTATTCATACTTTTTTTATAACTCTTCTACTTACTTCTTCTATAATTGGATAACCTAAAGTATCTAATTCTTTTATAAGTGTACTTTTTCAAGTTGAATGTGATCATATTATTGCTATTCTCATAATCTATCTTGCATAATTTTAAAATAATCTTTATCTAGTTCTATTCCTATACCTTTCCTATTAGTGTTTTGACAAGCTACAAGTGTTGAGCCACTACCTGCTGTGAAATCCAAAACTGTTTCTCATTCATTAGTATAAGTTTTTATTAAATATTCCATTAAAGCTATTGGTTTTTGGGTAGGGTGTACTTTTACTTTTCACTCTATTCATTTATACTCTATTATATTTACAGGGTGTTTGTGTGTATAAATATGATCCTTTTTTTTAATACTATGTCATTCTCTAAGTGTTCATAAGTTTTTTAACTCTGTTTTAGGATTTTTTCTATAAACTATTTTATCTAACTTAATTTTTTGTGGATTATAGAACATATTATTCCCTTTACAATATACAGCTGCTTTCTGGCTAAAAATTAATATATCTTCAAAAATTCTTCAAGGCTGAAAATTCATCATTTGAAAATTACTAGGTCTTTGTTTTTTCCGCTTCCAATCATATCTGTATTGTTTTATATTGCTCATTCTTAAAGCACTACTAAAAGGTTCACTTCAAAACAATACAATAGCACCATTTGGTTTGATTAATTTATTTAATCTTTCCCACATTTCATCAAAGGGTATAATTGTATCCCATTTACAAGCTGTAGTTCAATATGGTATATCTGCTATAATACTATCTACCTTAATTCCTTTCTCTATAAGTTTATCCATTTCAGCTAGACATTCTCAATGTATTAATTTCATAGTTTTATTATTAATTATTCTTGAACTCTCTTAATAGATATATCGGCAGTTTTAAACTGATTTTCCTTTATTTCTAAATATCAAGGTGTACTGTGCATATTCATTGTCTTGTCATATTGACCCTTCCCAGCAAGTGCTGGACACTTTATCCAAGTGTGCTTCAACCCTTCCTTCATTTGTAAGTGGTGTTTATCTCAACTTATTATAACATTATACTTGCTACTATCTCAATGACCTACTATAATCTTTTCAGGTGGTTGTTTATCGAAATTGAAATCCCCATGATTTATTGTATATTGAATATTACCTATATTAAAAGAATTTATTAACTCTCTCATATACTTAACATCTATATCATAATTAACTAACCCTCTTTTAACCATTTCATATAATATCAAACCTCAACTTCTTTGTACATCTTCTGTCTTATCTGATGAAAACCTATCGTGATTCCCTGTAATACCTACAAAATTAACATTCTTACCTGCTTTATGTACTTCTAATAAAAATCTTTCTAATGTTGTAACTACTGTCATAAGTAAATTAAATCCATATCAAAACTTTTGTTCTGTTCAATAAGCTACTTGTCAATTATGCATACCATCTTGTACTAGAGTTTCAAACCAATCTCATAAAGAAATGATATGTATATTCTTTTCAGGTGTATCTAAAATGCTATTTAACACTACTTGTAAGCGTTTTAAAACATCATCACTACCAACTTTACCTAAATGAATATCTGATAGCACATACGACTTACTATCGTTGTTATTTATTACTTCTCTTTTGAAGTCTATTTCTAAAGGTTTATGATTTTCTAAGTAACCTTGTAGGTTTTCTAGGAAATAATCCCAACTTCCAGCTAATTGTAAAGCCTTTGCTACTTCTTTATCGTGAACTCTATTATATACTTTCTTGAATTTATCTTTATATCTACTTTGGATATGTGAATAAGATACTTCTTCTATTCTTTCTTCTATCTCTTCATCTTCCATTTGGTCTAGACTATATTCTGAAATAGTATCAGAAAACTTAGTTAATCTTAATCTTGATTTTAATAAACTAAATACTTCAGGTTTAATTAGGTATTTATCTATTATTTGTTGTTGAGTTAGATTATGTCAATGTTTAGAGTAATCTTTAAATATATCATCTACTATTTCTATAGGTACATTAATCTTTTCAGTATATTTATCTCAAGAATCATTCCTACTAACAAGAAATACATAATCTCTATCTTCTATGTCATATCTTTTATCATCTGCTACAAGATTATTTAAGTCGTTTATAACTCAACCTATAGATTCTCTTTTTTTACATACATCATATATTAATGATTTTAATGTTCTATAGTCTGCATTTAATGTTTCAGAAAACTTCTTTTGTATTTCTTTTACTATTTGTTTATATCCTTTACCTTTTTCTCACTTACTCGCATCTACTAATTCTAAATCGTCATATCTTTTACCTATATAATCTTTTAACTCTTTAGTATATTTTGACATAGTTTTGGTGGGTTAATTTTAAAGTATTATATCTATTTGTAGTAAATTTTCAAGAAATTCTTTATTTTCTAAAGTGTTATTTGTATGTATCCAAGTATGGCATTCCCTGCATAATGCTATTAAATATCTAGGGTCTTCTTTATATTTTCATCATCTTCAATAAATATGGTGAATATCTGCAGATGGCTTACCACACTTTTGACAAGGTATAAAGTCAGTTTGATCAAATTTATTGTACGCTAAATAATTCTTTATATATTTTTGCATTAGTTAGTTATTATTTTTTTTATTTGTCAAAGCATATCTATTAAATTTCAGTTACCCGATACTAGACTACAATTAGGACCTGGAAAAAAATTATTAACATCTTTTCTTTTTATTATATCTTCTCTAGTTATTTCTTTATTTACTACTCTTTGTTCTAGTCTATTAGCTTGAACATTAGGGTCTAAATCTATATAAATACTCTTATATTCTATGTTATTCTCTGTGAAATAACTTTCTAGTTGTTCTCTTATTTCAGGTATAGCAGAGAATACATAATTAACTTCAGGATCAAACTTTCAATAAGCATATTTATTATCGTTAAAATCCATAGTAGTAATAAACTCTCAATTAGTCATCTTCTTATTAAATTCATCTTTATCTAAAAAGACATATTCAACTTCAGCATCACTTCTAGGTTTTCTAGTAGTGAAATTGGGAGGTCTATTATAGCTAAGATCTTTACAGGTATTTGTTAGGTAGTCTTGAGCTGTTGTTTTTCAACTTGTAGAAGCTCAAGAGAGGATAATTTGAGTCATATATTATTTGGTTAATATTTTATTAATTTTTTCACTTTCAGATATATTAAAAATAAACTCTTTTACTGCTATATGTTCATCTATAAGATGATAGCTTTCCCAGTCTGTTTCATCTCAAGCTATAAAGTTATGTTCTAACATTTTATATATTACATATTCTTCTCAATATTCATTTTCAAACTCTCAAAGTATTTT
>Ga0208299_1001798_pt1 | contig 15317 bp, 26 predicted proteins | sample 15_taG_FD_184089 | JGI IMG/M metagenome (GOLD analysis project Ga0208299, IMG submission 184089) | Marine viral communities from the Subarctic Pacific Ocean - 15_ETSP_OMZ_AT15312 metaG (SPAdes) (version 2) | ecosystem: Environmental > Aquatic > Marine > Oceanic | place: Pacific Ocean | collected...
GGGCGAAGGGGATGATTCGTCGAATTGGCGCGGGTGCATCAACGTCAAACACTTGAGGAGCGCAATTGAAATAATTGGAAAGCATAAAGAGGGACATTAATGAAACTTACAAAACGAAAACTTAAGCAACTAATCAAAGAAGAGCTACAAGTTGTTCTTAACGAGCAATCCATCGACGCACGAGGCCGACAGCAGTTTAGAAACTACTCAGGCCAAAATTACGCTCTAGATTATCAAAACGGCTGGAAAAATAAACTTGCGGAGCTTGGCACAAATCAAGATGAAGTAAAAAAGGCTATAAGAGCTTTGGGGCGTGGCGAAAAACAGTTTATCAATAAAGCAGGAAAACTTAAAGAATCCGCTGATGTCTTATTAAGTTCGGTAGCAGCCGATCCTAAAAATCATTTCCGTCACGACAAAACTTTACGAAAATACGCCCCCGAGAGCATACAAAGACTTAAAATGATTCAACGAAACAATAGCAAGTTCTCTAAATGGATTGGTAAGTTTCAAATGGCCAAGAAGCTTCCAATCATTGGCAGGTTTCTTGTTGCTGGTGGAATGCTTTGGGCATCAGCAGATGCATTTGCTGCCGAAGGCCCAAAGGGCGTTGGCAAAGTCTTAGCAAACAATGCTGTTGACTTAATTCCGGTTGTTGGCGATGCCAAGGGTCTTGCAGAGATTTTAGCGGCATTTGGAATTGAAGCACCAGAACTCAAACACGATCCAAATGTGCCTATTCACGGTATGGGAGATATGTTGTAGATGAAACTTACAAAACGACAGCTAAAACAACTGATTAAAGAAGAGCTATTCCAAGATCAAAACCATCCGGGTACCAAAAACATTATATTAAATGTAATTAAAAATTTGAAGCAAGGCAACAGCGAGAAAGCGGTCGAAGATCTCAAAGCGGTGGCCATGATAGAACCAGCGTTTTTGATCAGTATATTAAAGAAAGGAATTAGTCAATAATGAAACTAACAAAAACAAAACTTAAACAACTTATTAAAGAAGAGCTTGACAACGCTCTTTTAGACGAATTGGGTCCGAACACGGACACGCAGACTGACAATATTATGAAAGAGCTTGCGTCGATTCGTAAACTTTTAAAAGACTTGCCAGCGCAAATTGCGTCACTATTGGTTGGACTACCAGGAAAGGAGCCATTGGTTCCAATGCCCCAAGGTCAGCGTAAACCTGATATGTGGTAAACAAGGAGCTTACTATGAAACTAACAAAAACAAAACTTAAACAACTGATTAAAGAAGAGATGGATTATGTTATACAGGAACAAAAAGATCCTAATAGGCTTGAAGCTGCGGCGACCGCTATGGCATTGTTAGTTAATGGAGTGACGACAAGTTTATCAGAAATCCAAGGCGGCGGTAGGCCCCCGGAGATAATGATAGAAGGCACGGCTATTTTTGATTGGTTCGCCAACAAGAGCGGGTATTCAAAAGAAGAAATTGCAGCGGCAGCAAGAAAGAAAAAAGTAACTATACATTGAAACTCACCAAAGCCAGACTCAAACAAATCATCAAAGAAGAATACAAACTCCTAATAAAAGAGCAACAATGGCGAAAACGTCGTCCCGCAGCGCCTGTGCGCGTACCCCCTTACGACGCCGAGAAAGAAAGACACCTTCAACAGTGGAAGAAGTGTTCCAAAAAGCTAAACATACAGTTTCAAAAAGAAAGAGAACGGTCCTTTTACGATAACCCCGGCCAATCATTTATGGAATTCTTCCAGTGGCTTGAACTTAAGGCTTACAAAAAGCAGTTTCCAACGATGGAAGTAATCAAAAATCCCAGCCCTGGGGTAGATTGGACTTGCGAAGAATCAACCTCTTAAATAACCTCTCCATTTTTTAAGATTTATAGTATCTTACCAACTACTTATAATACAATTCATTTTTTCAAGGAGTGTATTAAATGAAAATCCCCAAATCATTACTCAAACAAATCATCCAAGAAGAATACGCTAAGTTTAATCCCACTGATGAGAGCAGCAAAGATATGATGGACCCACACGTCCGCGAAGTAAAAGACATTATCGGAGTCGTCCAAGTCTTTGATGACCGGATTGTACAACCGGACACCGATCTCTGGAACGCAATGCGACGTTTAGCTATAAACGTGATTGATCAATATACTGATTACGAAGGTGATGGCCGAGAACCCGGAGAACGGGAAGCAAAGTACGGCAAAATGACAGCAGACGACGCTCGTAGAGAAATTATGGACGCTATCAACGCTATATTTTATAATTCTCTTGAAGACTTCGAGATTTATGTGGCCGAACCCTTGGTTAATGAAACGTTTCCCGAAGAAGCGGGTAGTGAAACCGAAGATGAAGGCGACGAAGGTGAATATGATACACTCAAAACGCCTGATGCTGAATCACATGGACGAATGAAGCGTGTCGCACGCGGAGAAGAAGATTAGTTTATGAAACTAACAAAAGCCAAGCTTATACAACTGATTCGGGAAGAGCTAAATCCACCGGATTCCACGGCTTTGCCAGACTGGAGCAAAACCCCTGCGAATGAATGGGACGATATCAAGGAAAGGCTTGCTGACGTTGAAGAGAGTATTGAGCACATTAATAATTATATTACGGCAGAAAAAGGCGATTTCTAATAGAAACACAAGGAACCTACGATGAAACTTACAAAACGAAAACTTAAGCAAATCATTAAAGAAGAACTTCAAAAGCTTTACGAGGATGACGACTCTTGCGAACCTGGAACAACATTTACTGCGGACGATGGATGTAACACTTGTACATGCCCCAAAAGCGGCAAAAAGAGTGAAGCTCCGTGTACCGAAAAGGCTTGTGGAGACGAAAGTGACTTTGGTAAGTTTAACGAAAATATAACAGACAGTGACAGTTTTCAAGACCCTTGGCTTAATAGAAACTACCTTCAACCTTTAGTGGACAAGGGCTGGAAACACGTTCGTGGTCTTCCATTAAAAATTGGAACAAAGCACAAGGCAATGCTTACTGGGTGTGCTCTTCGCTTTGATAATGAGCCAATAATCATTGTAACAGAAAATTGTATAAAAGGTATGAATATCCCCGCCATTTGGACCGTTGATCCGGGTGAACAAGACAATCTCGTCGGAACAAACGTAAAGGGTCTTGGAAAGGTCTACGCAGTGTTGGTAAAATAATCTAATTAAACGGAGAGCTAAACCATGAAACTCACAAAACGAAAACTTAAGCAAATCATTAAAGAAGAATTACGAAGCGTACTTTTTGAGTACCGTAAAGTTCACCGTAAAGAGCCGCCTCCTGGCTGTACTCGCGATGAGTACGGCTACGGAACTTGTCCCGTAGAAACGGCAATCTCTGAGCTTGAGGGCTTTCTTGATCGGAAATTTTCTCTGGGGCGACCAAAACGTTATTTTATAACCATAGCGTCAAAAGAGGGACTAAGTTACTATAAAGAAGTTAAACAATTTATTGAACATTTACGCATTAATGCGGGTGATCCGCCCCTGAAGAGTGGAGCCTTGGACGCGATGATTCGGCTTGAACAAATGGTGAACCGTTGGAATCCAACTCAAGAAGACGGTGTTAAAATTAAGCAGGAGTTTGAGTGGGCGCTCGAAGAGTGGATTTCGGAGTTTGAAGAAGATAGAGATGTACCGTAATTAATCTAATTCGTTCCGATATCGTATTTTAGAAAAATAACTATTTAAATTAAGGAGCTTGCGGGCCATGAAACTAACCAAACGAAAACTAAAACAACTTGTCAAAGAGGGCCTTACCAGAGGGTTGAGTAGCTTACAACTTGAATTTGCTGCTAATGCTGGTGATGCCAATGCTACTGGTGGTATTGATGGTACTGGTGGAGAACAAAAAATTTCCGGCAACGAAGTCCTTGAAAGGCTCAAAAAAATTCTCGTAGCTTGGGACGACCCTGAGAACGAAAGCGCTGTTGATTACAAAAATGCTATTCAAGCTCTCGTCACCGAACTCGAACAAGGAATAACCGCCGAATGAAACTTACAAAAACAAAACTTAAACAAATTATCAAAGAAGAATTACAAAGCGTCTTAAACGAAGAGGACACAAGTTGGTGGGAAGACGCTTGGCGTGCAGCCACTGCTCAAAGTAATCGCGATTATGTTGAAGGGCCAGCCGATAAACTTACTGGCATGTTATCTACCGCCGGAAGAAAAGCAGAACTAGCTGACGATCAATCCAAGATGATGGCCGCCGCTGGCATAGCAGCGTTATTGTCAATGAATCCAGCCTTCGTAAAAGGTCTTGGCTCGAAAGCGCTTGCTCAATGGGCGGGCGTGATTCCCAAAGAACTTGGAATAGTAATGCAAGCCATGATCTCGATGCTTGGAACGACGGAGCTTGACAAAATAACTAAGCCCGAGGAGCCGGTTCCGGCAGACGTGGAACATTAGGAATCTAATATGAAGAAACCTACAATAAATGAACTGATCAAAGAAGAGTTTGCCCAACTCAATGAAATCGCAAGCAAGCTTGACCAGTGCTATAAAATTGCAAGAAACCCAAGCAATAATCAATACGCTACCGCCTTGGCAAATCTAAAGCGGCACGCAAGAAGTCAAGACCCAACAACAAAAGAATGCGCCTTGGCTCATTTGAAAAAACTTTATCATGATGGAAACAAAGACGCTTTTATAAGCGAATCAAAGGAAACCAACAAAATGAAAATTACAAAAGCACAATTAGAACAACTCATTAAAGAAGAGCTTGATGAAACGTTAGTAAACGAGCAACAAGGTCTAGGACAAGAAATAAATCAGCGTCTTAGTGCCATCGAGCGACGGTTGGCGAAGCTCGAACAACAGTTTGGTGGCAATTTTGATCACGATACCGGCGTGCAAACCAAAAGTGACAAATGGAGCAAAGAAGGTCCGCTCGGCGCCAATTCAGAGATGATGAAGAAGATTAACCAAATGTCAAAGAATTTTGGCGGTGGAGCTACAACACAACAGCAAAAAAACTTTTTAAAATCATTTGGAATTAACATGGACGAGTTTGGATTAAAAGAGGCAAACGACGACTAAGGGGTTATTATGAAACTAACAAAATCAAAACTTAAACAACTGATCCTTGAAGTTCTCAAAGAGGCTAAGAAGGAATTATCGATAATAGAAAGATTAAATCGATATGCCAAAGCGAATGGTAAGACTATAATAGAAGATAGTCCCGAACAGTTTAAAAAAATGTATAAAACTAATCCTAAATATAAGGCAGCGGTCACAAAAGCTTATATAGACACGCTGGCATGGGAGAAAAAGAAGGGGTTGAACAAATTCGCCTCGGACGAAAAACCGCAAACAAGCACCACCAAAGGACCGGGCGTTGACGCAAAATCCACGACAACGCAAAGTGGCAAAACCAAAACAACGACTACTGCTGGCACCGTAAGTACAGCCAATAACAAAGTGAAGACGGACTGGAGAAACCTTTTGGGCGCGTTGGCGGGTGATATGGCAAAACCCCTCGGCAAAATCAGAAATAATCACGTTAGATTTGTCAAAGATACTGTTGCAAATCTTTTCGCTAGGGGGTGGAATCCGGCCACTGGTATGCCAGGACTCTTGAAAATGGACAAAAACGCATATAAGAATCTTGTAAAAAATACAGGATGGACTCCCGAAAGAATGAAAGCGAAATTGAAAAGAATGGCAGGAAGTCCTTGATCGATGAAGCTTACCAAAACACTATTGGAAGAACTTATAAGAGAAGTCGTTAAGGAAGGGCCACCAGAAGAAGCTCGCGCTCCTGCTGTTCAAGAACAACAAAGCAGAGAGGACGCAATTTACAAAGCAAGTGGAATAAAGGAAGATCCATACGCCGATCCCAAGGTTAAAAAGAGAATGCAACTAAACCTTGATCGTATGGCACAGATTTTGTCCGCTCGCAGGCGTCGTAAACTTCTGAGAGATCCCAAAACAAGGAACAATGATAAACTTGTAAATGCTGCCAAAGATTCCGTTCTCAAGATGCTTATGAGGTTCACCTTCGATGAGAAATGGATTCCAAAGACAGGTCTTCAGGGTTTAAATCAACAACAAAGAAAAGACTTTATAAAAATAGTGGGTTGGAACCCTTGGGAGAAAAAATGAAACTAACCAAAACAGCATTGGAAGAACTTGTACGAGAAATCATTCAAGAACAAACTCAACAGACAGGTCAAAAATTATCGTTATTTGCTCGCGTTGTGCGTTGGCAAAAGGCTACAAAACAACAAGTTTGGGATAAAGCTTATTATAACAAGTTTAAAAGCATGGCAAAACAAATCCCAGAAGCAAAAAAGAAATTTAAAGAAGTGTTTCGTAAAGTTGCCATTTGGGAATCTGATAATAATTTATATCAAATGTCTCAGCAAAAGGAAAAGCCTAAACAAGTTGTCCCGCAAGCGGCACCTAAAACTCGTAAGACAAAAACTGCGAAAATTAGCTTTTCCGAGGCATGGAATACAAAGTTTAGCGAAGAAGATAAAGAAATGTGGACAAAACTCTCAATGGAATATTTTAAAAATGCAAAAAAGAACAATCCAAGTTCGCCTACTAACGCCATTAAAATGAACGTTAAGACGGCACTTGAATCGGCTGTCACCTTTGGTTGGCTTCCGTCAACAGGCATCAACGGAATTAAAACACGGGCGCCAGGAGCATTCAAGAGCCTAAAACGGAATGGAGCTATTTAGTCAATGAAACTAACCAAAACACTATTGGAAGAACTTATAAGAGAAGCTCTTGAAATACATGTTGCTCCTGAAAACTTAGCAGACATTGACCCAGAAGAAGCTTATGGCATGGGATATAAAGCAAAAGGTGAGATCTCTGAAAAGCAAGAAATTTTTCTCGAAGAAGGGAATAGTGATTGGAGGATTGAATTAGTTGATCAAGAAATTGAAAATAGAAAGATTCAACTAACAGACGAGCAAAAAACCGCTCTATACGCTTGGGCAAAAAAACAATCCCCTAGCGTAAGAAGAATAAATATATTTCGACAAAAACTTGTATCTCAACTTAAAAATCTGCCCTTGAACGAGGAAGCTCTTGACGAAGTTTTTTCTGAAAAACAGCGACGGTGGGCGTGTGCCCAAATGAACAAGCCAAGTGCTAAAATTTCAAAAGATGACGCAACAGAAATGTGCAAGTCTAAAGAAATTAAATCTTAAACTAACCAATCCATTTCTAATTACCTTATGTACCCTTACCTGTTCAAAAAAGGTGATCTCGTAACTTTTAAAAGCGAACATTTTATAGGAATTGTACAAGAGGTAAGACTCTCTGATGCTTTTGCCACTGAAGGTCTATACGAGATAAAAGTATTGTGGATTGACTATCATATGTCTTTTTGGTGTCTAGAACACGCTTTAGTAATTTTGTAACTATTTATAACACTATGCAATTAACCCAACGTATCCTAAAACAACTTATTCGCGAAGTCTTCGAAGAAGAACTGATCTCCGATAAAAAAGAAATGCTTTATGGCGAACTCGACGAGCTTGACGCTCTTTTTGAGTGACCAGACAATGTAGGCTCCGGCGGAGTTTCAGAAGAAGACGAAGAGTACTAGAGTAAACTATTTACACTTGTGGAAATAGGCGACATAATAGAACATCGTTATCAGCCCAACAAAATGGGCATCATCATCAATTTAAAACCTGTCACCAATAAACTTTACAAAAAGAAGTATGACCTGTGGGACGCCTTCATAGAATGGACCGATGGGACAAGTTCGTGGATTTCCCTAACCTACATCAAGCCCTACTCAAATGAATAACGTAATAAGCATAAAAGAGTACATGTTAAAAAAGGATCTGAATAGAGCAACAAAAGAGCTTGAAAAGCTTCGTATCTTGATTGCCGCTGGCGAACACGACTTCATCGTTCAAGCGCAGGCTCTTGAGCAAATTATTGCTCAAATTGAAGAGGAATTGGTAAATATGATAGAGAATGACCTTTTATTTTGAGATCTCGCCATACTTATAGCATATGGATGAAACTGAACAAAGTTTTGTATCGCAAATTATCGCGGAGAGTGCAAGAGACATGTATTTTCTTGATATCTGCAAGCTAAAAGAAGAAAAAAAGTTCCTTGAGGGCAAAATCAAAGAACTTCTCAAAGAAATAAGAGAACTCAAAAATGGACATACCACCTAAATTAACTCCCGAGGAGCTTGTTGAACTCTTGACGGAAGAAATAAACAGACGAACGAAAGAAAAAGAAGAAAAGGCTGAAAAAAAATCTAAAGAAGAACCTGAAATCTTGCCTGAAAATGTCGTGAGCCTTGACGATTATCGCAAAAGAACAACCTAACGTCATAATTGAAAAAAACTGACTAATTATAATAACGTAACAAGGGCCTTTTATGAAAAAACTAACAAAACAAATTTTGAAAGAGATGGTTCTCGTCGAGCTTTCTAGTGTTGACTTGCTGAATGAAAACGCTGCAACCGAGTTTAAGGACACGAAGGACGCATGGAACGAGGTCGCCAATGATGCTTACGAAGATGCTAGGGGTGCATTTGCTGAAGGTCAGGGAGATATTCAAGAAGCTATAAATATAATGAGTAGAATGTTCACAGGCACACTTTTCAAAAATTACGAAGGGCAGACTTGGATCGAAGGTGGTTGGAAACAAAAAGAATGGACTCCGAAGCTCAAGCGGAGCTTCGAGAGGATGAAGCGGAAGTGGGCGCGATTCGCAAAGAAAAAAATTAAAACAGCGAAGAAGGTTCTTGATAAAAAGGAACTAAGCGATAGTTTGGACACATATGGAAAGATTCAGGACGAATTGGCAAATTGTGGCGAGGAGGGCGCCTGTTCCGCTGAAAAAGTGGCAGAGCTTGAAAACGATAAGAAGAATATCGAAAGTGATGTGGCCCTCCTTCGCACTAGAGTCCGAGGAAAAAGACGTATCGGCTTACGACGCAAACATGCGTTTCCAACGGCTGCGGATTTTAAAAAGCTGGGTGGTACGGTCTTTAAGAATTTTGAAGATTTCTATGCGGAGGTCGCCAAGAACCCCGAAGCAGCAAAGGCTTTGTGCCGTTTTAGAGACGGTAAATGTCGACTCCGAAAAGGAGGCCGTGATAAAAGGTGGGGAAGAAGCCATTGGGAGGCTTGGGGTATTCTAGAGAAACCCAAAGTAACAGCAGCAGAGCCAGCAGTAGCAGCAGAGCCAGCCGCTGGGACTCGAAGGAAAAGGGAACCACTCGCAACAGCGAAAAAGAACTTCAATTTTTCAGAATTTGACAAACATCTGGCGACGGCGACGGCTGATCAATTAAAGATGTTTTTGAGAAAACTCAAAACAATGAAAAGTAAGGGGACCAGACCTGAAAACACAGAATACCTGAACGCCCTGATTAAACATATCGAAAAAAAATGGAATGAGAAACCCATTCCTACAGCCGATGTAAAAGGCGATACAACCTTCGACAAATAAGGCGATTTGAATGGCCTTATCACCCCTTAACGATGTCTCACTCGTTTCAAAGCTAAAGGCTTATTCTACATTAAAAACTACTTATAATAAGTGTTATTTATACTATAAACAAAGGATGTCTTTCTGAATGGAAACAATCGGCTATCTCGCAATTCAAGAATTTAAAAAATTACAACCTGAAGAACAAAAGGATTTGGCATTGAAGTTTGTGACCAGAGCTTGGAGACCAAAAAGAGAATATAGATTTGGTTTGGCACGCGAATTCAAGTTAGACACCACAGATCAAGATCTTACCGGACTGGTTAAACTTTTAAAGGGCGAAAACCCCGTAACGTTTGGCAGCCAATACGCAATAAAAAATATAAAATTAAGCGGGCAATGGCAAGATGCCCTTGAACAATTCAATGCGTATCTTTTTAAAGAGAAGCCGGGATTCAAGGCGCTGAAGAAAGGATATGATAAGGCGTTAAATATACCGACAATAGAACACTATAGAGTCGTTATTAGTAAACTGGCAGACGATGAAAGAGTCATGAGTGGCTTTCTTAGAATTACGCTACCTGCTATGGAAAGATCAATTATTGCCATTCCGAATTCTGTCACCAGCAAAGGCGGTGCAAAAAGGAGAGGTCCAAATTATTTAAAAAAACGGGCTTTAGAAAGGTTTGGCCAATTATATGGGACGTTGCAGCACAGAATCAAATTAATTAACAAAATAGAAGATTCTTTAAAATTTTTAACAGCATTGCTCAGACAAGACCCGACAATTAATAAAGTAAAGAAAGGAGAAGCTGCTACATTGGCAACGGCCCTTGCTCCGAAGGACACATTCAATACTGATTTTTTACCTAAAACCTCAGATAATGAATTTTTTAAATCACAATTTCCAATAAAATCATTCGTGCCACCAAAAGAAATACAAGGGATCAGGAAACAAATATTTGCTTGGCAAAGAACTTACAACAAAAGTATGATAGATTATATGAATTCGCTTCTTGATATGGATAAGCAGTTCAATTGGTTTAAAAGAAATTTAAAAGGTTTTGCTGATGTTGGTGCCGAAGTGAACGCTGACAGCGTTAAGGAACTTAGGAATGCTCAGAACTCCTTTAATAAAATAAAAGAAGAAGTGGAGTATGCGCTGCCTTTTGTGGGTGCTGCTAAAATGTTCGACCCGTTGGACTACGGCAGCGACGAGAGTAAAGCAGCAATGGCCATATTCGCGATGGACTCAGCTTTATTAGTGGCGGCGATGGCAACGGCGGCTTCCACCGCTGGCGTTAGTCTCATTGTGGCCCTTAGCGCTTTTGCTCTCTATGAAACGGCGCAAGCAGTAGGTATAGGCCATGTATTTCCTTATATAATAAAGAAACTTAAATATGTGTTTCCAAATAAATTTGGAAGAGATACGCCTTATTAGATTTTAAAATAACTACTTAATAAGTAAGAAGGAACCTAACGTGCAATGAAAATCACCAAACAACAGCTTTATGAAATAATAATTGAAGAAACCATCAAAGAGGTTCAGCAACAAAACAAACCAGAACCACTCAATGATGGGTTGATTCCCAAAGCGCTGAAATTGCCAAAGGCGGCGATGGTTTTTATAGAAAAGAGTAGTGACCTTTATTGGGCTTTGCGAGATTTAAAATTTAGTCCTTCATTCAGGCCGACGGGTTGGCGGACAACACCCCCTATAGGAAAAGTGGGTAACAAAATCAAGGAGATAATTGACGATTTTGAATCGAACTTTTTACGAAGTTTCGAAGAAGCATTAGAATGGAAGTTATGGCGAAGTATTGATGCGAAAACTGCTACGTCGGCTTTTAAGACAGCCGCAACCGACTTGGCAAATGTTGCAGAACTGACAGCCGATTTGCAAAAAGCCCTTAAAAAAAAGTTAGAGTCTTTCAAAGGCTTGCCAAAAACTACAGCGAATGTCGCAGATTTTACGCGCTTCAAAACAGATTATAAAATTGTAAGTGATTTTAAGAAAAAGCTTGGCCGTTTTGACGTATTCACCACCGCCGATGAATGGACAGAAGGCGCTATGATGAATGCCCTTCATTATTTGAGCAAAGGGAAAGAGCCTGGATTTTGGAAGCAGATCTGGCACAGCGACCGTGCGTTCAAAACAGTGGCAGCAAAGCGGAATCCGAAACCAAAAGTGGATGCCGATGGCAACGTGGTAAAGCCTGCGAAGCCGGATAATACTACTGGTGGGGGCGTCGGTGACAAGGTGGGAAAATACGGCAGGAAGGGGCTAAAAAAGTGGAGTTGGCCGGGACTTTCAAATTGGGGGCTTGCTTTGATGTCTTATCCGGTGTGGTCCAGAGTCTTAGCGAAAATGGTCCCCAAGGAATCTCTTCCTTCTCAACTTCAGCAATGGTCCTGGCTTTTTCCATTTCTCGATCAACTCTTTAAGGTTGGAAGTCTTCCTACTTCGTTTGTTGAATATATCGTCGTTCCGCATATCCAAGCATCTTTTTATAAGGAGCAAATGGCTAATTCAGCAAAAGCTAAAAAATTTCTGAAAACATCAGAGGGGAAGGCTGCATTTAGGCAGAAGGCTCAGAACTGGGTGATCTTAAGGCTCGCTTCAAATAATACACAAGCGGGCGGTGTGCTTCAGGGGCACTACCTACAATTATTTAATGACAAAACCTCTTTTTACTCCAAAAAAGGAGAGATTGGTGATGGTATTAAAATAGCATACAACGAAGATCCCGGCACTAAACAGATTATAGACGATATTCTTAAAAACTTGTTTGCCAACGTAAAAGCAGACAACGTTAAAGAAATCTTTAATAAAGAAGATTATATGAACCTTTATATCAGTCAGTGGCGGGCTTGGGCCAAACATCCTAATCGCACCGCGCCCATTGATTTTGTACACCCTTTTGTAACGCATAACGAAGATTGGTCGTCGACGGTCGATGCGATGTGTGACGAAATGCATGCCAGGTCGAATCAGAAAACAATGGATACATGGAGCAGGGGGGTGGGCTTATTTGGAAAAACAGCCCCACCGCTATTCCACGGCAGTCTGGTTAGCAAGAAAGATCCTAAAACCGGCAAGGAAACAAGCCCCTGGGTACAATTTTGTGATAAGAGTGATCTGTTAAAATATGAACGTATGTATGTTGCCGTTACTAATGTCTTGGATTTGAATCAACAAAACATAATAAAAGAACTCAAAACAGCAACGTTGGAAACTAGGGAGAGAGTCAAGAGCGAATTGGAAAAAGGAAAGCACGATAAGTCTTGGTGGCAGGATGTTTTTGATAAATGATCAAAGGTGTTTTATGAATTCAAACCATCAGAAGATTAAACTTAAAAAAACAATTAAACATTGTTATAATTTATTTAATAAATTATCAAGGAGGTTGATATGTCAACTTTAAAACAACTGGAAAAAGAAGTAACCAAACTACAAGCACAAGTCAGCAAAGTAACAACAGCTAACTCAAAACTCACAGATGAGTTGGTTGAGCTAAAAGGTCATTACACAAAGCTCGTTGACCATGTAAACAGCAGGTTTCAAGCTGTTGACAGCAGGTTTCTTTAAAAAACAAAACAGGGCGCCTTCAAAACTAAGCAACTTTATTTCATTATTTAGAAAATTTCTTCTACTCAGCTAACTAATTAATATATGAAATTAAATGCGTGGCAAGAATTCTTGGAAGAACTCGTTGATCCTAGCGAAATAAATGTAGTTTCACTCAACCAAAAAGACACACTTAACTTAGATTTCTGGAAACGAGATGAACTTGATTCCAAAATTGGTGAAGTCCTTTATTCTATTGCAAAAAAGTTCTTCCAATCTCTTAAGTTAGATCCCGCCATCAAAATAGTAGATGTCATCCTAACAGGTTCACTGGCCAGCTTCAACTGGTCCTCTGCTTCTGACATCGATTTGCACATTCTGCTTGACTTCAGTAAGCTGAGTGACCCAGAACTTGTAGAAGACTATTTTAGACAGAAAACATCCAACTGGAACCACAAACATAAAATCCTAATAAAAGGTTTTGAGGTAGAACTATACATTCAAAGCTCTACTGAACCTCATTATGCTCTCGGCGTTTATTCAATCAAAGATGATCGATGGATCAAGAAACCCTCTAAATTCAACGTCAAGATAGACTACAACTCAGTTAGGAAGAAAGCAGCCGGTCTCATGGAACGGATTGACAACATTTATGATGAGTTTGCAGAGGGCAAATACAAAAAAGCTAAAAAACTATCTGACCGCCTGATGGAAAAAATTAGAAAGTATAGACGAGGCGGCCTAGAAAAAGATGGCATCTATTCTGTAGAAAACCTTGTATTCAAAGTACTTAGAAGGAATGATTACTTACAAAAGTTGTCAAGTTTAAGAATTATGTCATATGATAAATCAATGTCTATTAATGGAAGTCATTAAATGTTAAAAGTTTTGTTAAAAGAACGTCGTTCCTCATACTTTAGCGCTGCTGCTTATGAAAATATAACAAAAATCGCCAATGCAACTGGAATTCCGGCGGCGTGGATCGCTGGAATATTAAAAAATGAATCGGGCGGCAACTGCGGCGCAAGGGCATTTAACAATAATTTATTAAAAAAAATCACGAAGAGGTATGGAGAAGACTATGAAGCCTTAGTAAGAGATGGTCTTACTAAAGGAACATCTGCCACTGACAGTTTTCCAGACGGAGAAAAATCTTATAGTGATCACCACGCTGGAACTAGTAGCTATTTCCACAGAGCTTTTAAAATTGCTCCAAAGTCAGCAATCGCTGCGACCGCTTGGGGAACATATCAAGTTATGGGCGTGGAGCTTTTAAGGCTCGCTGGTGGTAACCCTCGTAAAGCTAAAAAAATGTTTTTTGATGACCCTTGCGGCACGAGTTTTAAATTGTTTGTTTCTTGGATCAAAATGAAGAAAACTTACAAGAATGGTCCAGCTTTTTTGAGAGCGATAGATTTAGCCTTAGAGACAGGAGAGCGCAGATATTTTGCTGACACAGTTAGAGCATATACAGGAAGTAAAGATAAAGATAAAATGAAAAAGTATATTAATGGAGTTATGTTTTTTTCAAAGAGGTTTCAAGAACAATTTCAAGGCTCTGAAATGGCTTCAGCCCATCCATTAGAAGGAAACGTATATCTTTTAGGAGATTCTAATACTCGTCCTCACTCAAAATATTGGGAAGCTTATGTCGCCAAGAACTTTGGAACCAAGGTTAAAGTTATAAATCGCGCTGTGGACGGCCATTCCCTGAAACATATGCTTAAAGGTCTAAAAAATACAAAAGAGTTAGTAGGGGTCATCGTTGGCTCTGCGGGTGGGAATAACGTGAGCGCAGCGTCGATGGGAAAATGGTCGCCAGAAAAAATCAAAAGTACCTTAGCTCCAGATAGCGCCTATTATCTAAGAGCGATAGTACCATTAATGTCAGAACTAAGCGAGCTTCAAAAACAAGGAGCAAAAGTAGCCTTTTTTGGACTACCATTTGGTCGTGGCAAAGGCGATGAATGTCAAAACAATACTCCATTAGCTCGTGGAGCAATGGATGAAATAATAGCATATGCCGCTAAACAATACAAAATTCCATATTATTCTGTCTACAAACAAACTGAAAAAATAAAAGGACTTGCTTGTGGACCACATTACAATGGAGATGAAAATGAGCAAGCTTATAGAGATGCCCTGAGATCAACAAATCCAGCAGTCGCTCCAGCACCCAAAGAAGAGCTTGCTTATGCAAAGTCGATTTCAAGTGGCGGCAAAAAAATAAAAATATCTCATAATAGATTTTTGCGACCGTATCGTTACCTACAAGCAGCCGGTATAAAATTTAAAGAACTTTACGAAGAG
>Ga0208299_1001799_pt1 | contig 15317 bp, 34 predicted proteins | sample 15_taG_FD_184089 | JGI IMG/M metagenome (GOLD analysis project Ga0208299, IMG submission 184089) | Marine viral communities from the Subarctic Pacific Ocean - 15_ETSP_OMZ_AT15312 metaG (SPAdes) (version 2) | ecosystem: Environmental > Aquatic > Marine > Oceanic | place: Pacific Ocean | collected...
TAATTTCCCCTCCTGATGCATTAATAAGAACGTCATCATTCTGATTATATACCATTGTAGTGCCTGCAGGTTGTGTGGCATAACTACTTCCATTGCCAGCTATAATTGCTTTATCCCCTGCCTTTATTTTTATATCGCCATTAACACCAAACGCATTTAGGTCTATATCTCCAACTGATGATACAAACTCTATATCCTCAGCATTTCCTGCAATCCCTGCTCCACTTATCATAACGCTTCCACTAGTTGCGCCAGCAAATAATTCAATATCATCATTTAGCCCTAGTGTTTTTATTGTTACATTAGTGCCTGCTGGAGATGCAAATTCTCCTGTAAGAGTAATATTGCCAATAGCCACCGCTGTTGGTGGAATATTTAAGGGATCAGAAGCATCCAATACTTCTTGTAGTGTTACTTCTCCATCAACAAAATCAGCAATAGATTGAACTGTTACTGTCTTTGTTTTATTAGCGTCAGTAGTGTCGGTTAAGACTAAGTAATCATCAGCTACTGGAGTGATGTGAGGATATGCTGGTATATTTGATATTTTAGCCATTTTCTTCTTTCTTTGTTATTTCGCCTGACTGTAGATTGACTATAGTGTCAGCTCCATATTTGTCAATTAATTTCTTTTCTTCTATGACGAATAAATGCTTAATTTCTTTTACCTCTTCTATGGCATCGGCTTTTTTTAATTCCATTTCGCCTATTATAATTTTAATTTTGCCATAACGAGCATTTAGTTCTTGTAGATTTTTTAATTCTTGTTCTTCTAGTTTTTGTGTTTTTTCTATTGTTTCCATTTGATTTGATTTTATTTATTACAAAGATATTAAATTCTTATTAAAACAGTTTTAGCAGTTCTTTAAGTTGAGCTACATCTATTAATCCAGCCAATACTGCTACCAATAAAACAATAGGAACTAAAGACGATGCTATTTCTAAATAAGGTATTTTCCCCGCAGGACTGTGCTCGCTGGTGTCAGAAGTTTTGCTTATTGCTCCTCCTAGTGCCATATTGTCCATAACTCGTAATGCCTTCTTGCCTACCATTTTAAGGTTTTTCTTTAAAAGTAATTCTTTAAATATTTTCATGATTATAGTTTTAATGATCATTTATTTTTTTGTCTTATTATCATAAGTCGCTATACTCGTCAGTGGCTGGGAAACTAGGACAAGCCTTATTAGCAAAGTCATGGTGTCCATGTATTACAGCGTCTGGGAACATAGCTTTCAATGTCCTTAATACGCACAATAGTGCTTCTTTTTGTTCTGATGTTCGTGTATCTTTAGGCGTTTTTCCATCAGCTTCTACTCCCCCGCAGTAACAAATGCCTATAGAATGGCGGTTGTGGGATTTGCAATGAGCACCAATTTTAGCAATGTCTCTTCCTTTATGGATCTTTCCAGACAGATCTATATAAAAATGGTATCCAATGTCTGACCACCCCCTGCCTTGAGTATGCCACTTTCTTATAGTGTCAACATCAATAGGTTGATTTTCTCGTGTAGCTGAACAATGGACAATTAATTTATTTATTTCTCTCATAACTTATATTCCATAATAACTCCTCTGGTTATTTGAAATGGCTGTAATGCTTGAACTCATATCGGCAGGATACATAATCAATTCAGCTATTTTACAACTATTACTAAAATAAGAACCAGATGCGTATTTGTTTAAATACCATGTAGCGTATCCTGGCAGTGGCATATCAAAATCTATAAATTGAGATGCAATTGCGCCTACCCCTGTTCCATTATATACCCCTTGTATGTCGGTATATAATTGTCCTCTTGTAGTAGATCCAGTAGGTACTCCATTAACATAAACAGCTCCTGCTACATTAGAAGTGACTGCTCCTGTTTCTGATACAATTCTATAATAACCAGTACTTACACCTTGTATTAATAAATGTGCTGGTTCTGTAGGAAGAAGTTCTTCCACAACAAAACACGATACATTAGGATATCCTGCAAACCCTGATGAAATTAATGCATCATCGTAATTATCCCAATGTAATGTAATCCTATTGTTAGCCCCTATTCTATAATAATCAGGTGCTCCATCTTGCCATAAGTGAGGCTGAAGGCTTTGTGTTGGTTGAGTTAAATCTGATGCTGCTCCTGCAGATTGATTATAAAGTGTTCTTATTCTCAAGCCAGCGTTGGGGAGTGCGCCTAAAGAAACTAACCAATCTGTGGGTGACTGTCCAGCAGCGTTTTCTAGCTCATCATTTACAGAGAAAAAATCATCTGTGTCTGTTGCGCCTGACCTTTGCAGTTCTACGACAGGACCTGTATAGGCAGTTCTTAACAATCTTAAACTTCCTGCATATACTGCTGATGGAAGTGTATCCAGTATAGGCTCATAAGCTCCTTCAATTTCTTTAGGGATAAAACCTATTCCTGTACCTATTCCTATTCCTGTAGTCATCCTCTACCAGTTTGCAATGAGATTTAAAGCAGCAGTAGTTCCAGTTGTATATACTCGTATCACTTGTACTGGCAAAAATGTTCCAGCACTTATACCCTGGTATGTCACTATGCTGCCACTAACTGTTTTTACTTTTACTGCAGCAGCCTGGTCAACCCATAATAGACATCCCTCGCTATGATTAGCTGTGGGATCTAAATATATAATATAGTTTTCATTGAACAACAAGTCTGCAAATATGTCTGCTGATAATGATAATACATGAGCACTGTCAACAGCTGTAACTGTAGCTATTGTTTGTGTGTCAGTATTTACCACGATAGCTCCATCGTGAAGTCCTTGTATTGCTGTAAAGTCTACATTAGTATCGTTTAGCTTAGAAGCGGCTGTTGATGTAGTTGCTCCCGTTATATTCTCAGACGAAGGTAAAGGAATGTCTATAGTGTCGCTAGTGATAACATCAGCAGCTAATCCTACTTGTAATTTTTGATATGCCATTTTTTATGTTTTATAAGGAAATTCCCTGTTAAGTGCATCCCTTCGTTTTGAACAGTTGCAATCTTTTTTAATAATTTTAGAGGCAGCCTTAACAAGACTAGAAACGCCAGTGGCTTTAGCGACTCTTTCAATGGAGTCACCAAGACCTCTGGGCTTTAGTCGTGTAGAACTTACTTTAAAATTTGCCATTAACTGTTATGTTTAAATGCTAAAAGAAACTCCCTAAATGAAAACCCTAATGCAATCCCTGCATATAGTGGAAGTTTTTCTAATAACAAAGTTAATCCAATAACTAAACAAACACTTGACTTAAATAAAGAAGAGTTTACTGCTCTTTTAATTTTATTCATGCTTACTTGCGAATGTTAGAGCTATTACGTTCTTTCACTCCCTCGTATTTCATTCCATGATCACCGCCATATGCGTGTCCATAGTCTTTTTTCGACATCGCTTTGCTTTCGTCTCTACGAGATTTTAAACTTTGCTTGTGTTTGCCAGGGTGCTTTGCACCAAGAGAATCATCAAGTCTTGCATTGTATCCTTGCTTTTTAGCCATTATTTTTTGTTTTTATTTCTGTTACGCATTTTAGATTTTTTTTTCTTGCCCTTTTCTGCCATCTCTTGGAATTTCTTTTTACCATATTTCTCCCTTCCAATATGTGCTGCAAGACCATCCGATCCAACCTTCTTTGCTAATTTACTAAATTTACTCATAATGCAAATATAATCATTTCTAATTTAATTGTTTTCCCTTGTAATGCGTGAAGGCATCCTCAGCTGTCGATCCGATCCCAACTTTAATTACCTGCTTATCGTTCCAATAATCTCTATAGTCATTGCGATCAATGCAATACCAATGCCCAGTATGCTCGTTGTAATGAAAAATACAGTTGTATGAATCTATCATCCCCTTGCTCTTTTATCTCCAGGCATATCGTTCTTGTCTCCACGATTCTTGCTCTTTTTACAAAAGACTATTTTAGTCTTGCTTTTAAATTTTTTTTCACACGCATCTAACCCATCGCCATTGCCATATGTTCCCTTGCGTCTATTATGCTTATTGAGTTTGGTCCTTTTTGCTGTAGCCTTCTTTCCTTTATTGTATTTGGTATCATAGGCTTTTTTCTTAGCATAAGACTCCTTATTCTTTTTATAATGTCGTGCTGTCTCTTTCATCTCTCTTTAAGTCTATCGTTTTCTCGTTCCAAGAACTCTACCTTAGTACGTAGGGCAGCTACTTCACCTGTTAGCTGTAGTACAGCCGCCCTTAAATCATCCTTCTCTTTTGCTGATGCCTCCAACAACTCCTCTAGTTTGGTAACTCTCTTTTTCAAATCGTCTCTATATTGATGCCCATCACTATTTATTATATTTTCCTTTTTTTGCTCTGCCCTCACCTTTAACCTAGTCTCAGCAAATTTCCATAGACCAGCTGTTCCCAGCACTCCCGCTAGAATCGTTGCCATTTCTGTTAAATTATTCATGATGAAGCTGCTCATTTTTTAATCTCATCAAACTACCTAATGATCCTATCACTAAAAAAACCCACCCGTAGTGAACTGGACTGTGCAGACCACATGGGCTGTTTAAATACAGCAGCAAAGTTACTACAAACAAACATAATGAAACGAAAGCAGCTTTGACTCTTTTACAAACTTGTTCAGTGCTTACTGCCCACAATTGAAACGCTCCTCCAGCAATTAATAAAGGGATAAAGACTGGCATTAACCCCACCTCACAATAAATAGCTATAGGGGTGAGTAAAAAATTTACAATACCTAGTGTTATCTCAGTAGGCTGGGAATCGCTGTACTTCCAGATATGAAAAAGCTTCTTAACCATCATGCTCGTTTAAAAGAATTAATATTATCATCCCTATAAGTTGGGCTACTATTATGCCTATTAATGCCCACACTAGCCCCCGCAACTTAAACACTCGCCATCATCATCAATATTACACTGACGTTCTGAGGACTCAATGTTTTCTAACCTTTCTAAAAACTTATCAAATTCTGTCTTCTCTTCTTCTTTGAGTTCTGTTTGTTCTTCCATTAGTAATGTTTTTAAATTAGCGAAATAATTAACTAATAATTCGTCATTGGGATTAATGCCTTTTAATGCTAAAAACTTATCTTCCTTTAAATATACGTTTGGAGTTGGTGAATGATTTGCAAATCTTCCTAACGTAGTTCTATTGTCTTTGTATTTAACAATCCCAACTTCTTCATCCTTAACATATTTTTTAGTAGTGAAACACCCCACGCCTTCAATGGGTGAGCTTTTAACTACAACATCTTTATTCCAACTTAGGATAGTAGACGTATTAATGTGATCTAAATATTGCTCTTCAGTAAGATCAATAAGTTTTAAGAAATTATTATATGTGTGTTCCATTTTATTTGGTATGTGCTATCTTTACAAAGATACTAAATTAAATATACTCAAATTAAATGAAATCTAAACAGCTACGTGACTACCTTAAATACTATAGGGTTATCAGGCATTTCTTTTGTGCCAAGTATAAAATAACATATCCCGATCTTGAACTTCTATACTTCCTTAGCTCAGAAAAGTATTTCGGTAGAGAAGACTTTGATAAATACAATGAACTCTTCAGCTGGGAAGACAAGAAATTATATCGCCTTATTAAGGATGGGTGGATAGATACCTTTAGAGAACATAAGTCTGGCAATAAGGTTATATATAAAATATCCTATAAAGGAGTTAGGATGTTAGACTCTTTATATAACAAGCTTAGTGGGGAAGAAATCCCTGAAGCTCCCTCCAATAATCCTTTGTTTCATAAGAATGTAAGATATACATCTAAGGTATATAGGAATATGATTAAAGAAATGAATGCTTTCCATAAAGAACAACGACTTAAAGGCGAGGACTCATGAAAATAACATTAACAGATAGAGAATTTAAATTTGTAGAAATGTTGGCTAAGGGGAGACACTTTTTAAAAGATATTGTTATACCAGATCGTGGATTAATAGATTGGAATAATACGCAGGATGAAGCAGATCTTTTAGGGGTTATGGGCGAATATGCTGTTTCAAAGTATTTGAAAATCCCAATGGACACAGAAGTTAACTTAAATGGCGATGGGGGAGCAGTGGACTTATGGCTTGGTGATTGGTCTATTCAAGTTAAAGCCACAAAATATATTGATGGCAGATTGGTGTTTAACTCTAAAAAGGAAATGAAATCCTTAATAGATGTTTTGACTATTTGTAATATGCAAAAACAAACTATTGATATAGCTGGTTATATAAGCAATAAAGACTTGATGCGTAAACTGTATGAAAAAGATTTAGGCTTTGGGAAAAGATATTGTATAGACCAAAATGATTTAAAAGATATCTCCTGGCTTGTTTTTTATTATTTAGAATGGAGGAATATCAATAAAGATCATTTACCCATATAGGACTTATCATCCTGCCATAAGAATCAGATACTAACTTGTGGCGAACATTATGGAAAAACCATTCTAAAGCATCTGAGTTATTAACCCCATCCCTAGCAACTATAATGTTTAAGGATTTTCTCATACCACTACAACTATATCTTTCTCCTGAATGATGGTGGCAGGCTCTTGCTCAATGATCATAATGAAAGCACTGCGCTTATCATAATAAATTATATCCCCCTCGTTTACAACCTTTACTTCAGTGCCAGGCTTTATAACAGTGGCTTTGCAGTATCTCATCTTGTCCATGTCTTCGCCAGACAAGAGTAATCCAGATTCTGTCATTACCTCTTCATCAATATCCTTAACTACTATGTATTTGTTTATCGGTTGCATTATATTTCTTTAAACTTTGTTGGGTACTGAGATAAGTATGGCAGGACCTTGTCTAATTTAGCAAACTTAATGTACTCGCCATTTTCGTCTAACACCTTTACCATTTTTATTATGATGTCTTTACCATCATATTCATACCTCACTATTTCAAAACTGTGTATGGTCATGGTTGTGGGGTTTAGTTAATGATTAAAATTTTACATAAGAATTGTTTACATATTTTTCTTTTATATCTTCTAAATGCATATTTACTTCAACCATATGGTCATCCAGATAATCTAAGCGTGTTTTTAAAATATGATTTTGTTGAATCATAGCAGCTAGCTGATATCTGCTGGAGTCTTTGTGCCCTATTTTTTCTGTGTTTAACTTATCATAGATGTTTTTATATTGCTCAATAACATCATCTATTTCTCGTTGATTAATTTCCATAGAGTTTAATTTGTTTTTCAAAAACCTTTTTTCTGAATCGTCTTTCATAGTAATATTGTTTAGTTAATTATTAGCATCATAAGTTCGTGCCATTGTTATAATGGCGTTAGTAGATAATATAGTGGTGGCTACTGATACCGCATTAAGTAATGCACTCTTAGCAACTTTGGTGGGATCAATTATTCCCCTCTCTATCATATCGCAGTTCTCGCCACGCTTTACATCGTAACCAATGTAGTTGAATTTTTTTTCTTTATCGTAAGGAAGTGGATTCGTATTTCCTATACCAGCATTCTCTAAGATCTGCTTATAAGGAGATTGTAGTGATGACCGTAATACCGCCTTAGCCATATTGTTCTCCATGCTGCCATTCTCAATGAAATTCTCTGGCAGTATGGAATAGTTATATAAAGCTACACCACCGCCAGGAAGAATGCCTTCCTCCATAGCAGCTCTTACTGCACATACCGCATCGTCAATGCGATCATACTTTTCTTTCTGCTCTATGTCAGTCACCCCGCCAGCATAAATAACTCCTATGCCACCACTAAGCGAAGCGATCCGATTTAAGATATGATCCTTGTCAGCTTTTGTCTTTGTGCTTTTGTGTTGTAGGTATAACTGCTTTACCTTATCTGCTATCTCTAGCCTGTTTATCTCATAGTCCTTGATGATTACCGATGACGATCTGCCAATGACAACCTTCTTTGCGCTGCCCAAATCATTCATCGTTATCAAACTTAAATCATCGCCAGTCTTCTCAGAAAAATAATTAGCCCCTAATGATAATGCTATGTCCTGCATAAGCTCATGCTGCTTCCATCCAAAATTGGGCGGCTGAACAACACATATCCTGACGTTGTTCTTAACGACATTAGCCGCTAAGGTGTTTAACATATTCGCTGAACATGGTGCTATTATTAATAACTTCTTCTGGTCCTTGACCACGCCTTTTAAAACATTCTCTATTTGAAAGATGTTGTCGATCTCAGCATCACATACCAAAACTTCGCAGTCCTCAAATATGCACTCGTCCTTCTCCTGGTTGTTGATGAATAATGCAGAACTATAGCCACGATCTAATTTGAAACCATCGGTGACATCAGCATATGTCTTTTCTCCTGTCCCCTTCTCAACAGTGACAATGCCATTCTTTCCTACCCTGTTGTATGCGTCAGCAATGATCTTGCCTAAGACCTTGTCGCTGTTGCAAGATATAGTAGCAACATCTTCAACCATCTTTTTTGTCATCTTAATGGAATGGGTGTCTAATAACTTGGCGTAATTCTCAGCCTCAGAAACTATCTCCTTTAATAACTCTGTCTTGTTAATCCCCTTCTTGCTGCCACCAGCATTTAATATGTGATCTAACAACTCCTTTACTATAGCCTCAGCTAATACTATTGAGGTTGTCGTGCCATCGCCAGCATCTAAGGCTGTCTTGTCTGCAGCCTGCTTCATCATCTTAACCGCTAAGTTCTCTATAGGATCTAATAAATCAATAGACTTCGCCACAGTAACTCCATCCTTAGTTACTGTTAATCCTCCTGTGTGGTTCTGAGATTCTATTAAAACTGTTTGACCAGCTGGTCCAAGTGTGGACTTTACTGCTTTTGATATCTTACCTATGCCCTCTATTAATCGCTGCCTTGCGTCAGTGTCAAAGGCTAAGTTTTTGGGTGAGTATCCTAACTCATTCATGCTTGATTTGATTTGATTTCAAAACAAATATAAATAAAAAACTCCACTATGTATTAGTCTTACTAAAACATTTTTATCCGCACTAGATACTCAAACTCTATATGTTAAATATGATGAAAAAATTTCCCTATAGTAAACTTCTATATATATATATTATTATTCTTTTTTTTTTAAAAATAATAAGAAAAAAATCAACATAATTAACATAGTTAAAGTAAGGAACTCAAAACCAATGAGTTATGCTATGTTGGTTTTGGAAAATGTTAACATGGATATGTTGGTTCTTAACATAATTTCTTGGAATCCCTGATCCTTATCTGCATTTGACATAACCTTATGTTTATTAAAACATTCCTGCGCTGCCAGCTGTGAAGACACTTTGCCGACTTTAACCTCTTTATTAATCTCTCTAAATACATATAAAAAAAAAGGGTGACCATATAGATCACCCCACTAAACAAACACACCTAAACTATTGAGAAGAATAAATCTATAACTTCTTGAACAAATTAATGTTAGCCCTAGCTAACTCATTGCCCTCAGCTATTATGCGGACCTTCTCAGCCCGCTTTAAATCTTTATGTAACCTGGATAACTTTGATATCCCTGTCTCTGGTTCTGGACGATCATTAATTAATCTGCCCTTCTTTACTTTAAGTCCTCTCATGTAACAAAGATAATAAATTTTTTTAGATATCTGTAGTGTTTGGGTTCTATGGCGTTTTATGAGCCGACCCCTTCAAACCAAAACCAAATTTTTTTGGGGTGACTTTCTTATCTGATTCCTATCTAGTGGAATTTTTCAGCTTTTTTCTAGGGATGGTCACCTAGTAGATGGTCATCCCGTTTACCGATGGCATACCCTAGCATACGTTTACCCTATACCCTAGTCCATCACATCCTTATGCCCTAGAGTAAGCCTTGCCTTCTTTCATATATAGAGAACATACATTAATGATATCTATATATCATACTCATGCATGGTCATATAGTTTTGTTATGTCCATGATGTAGACTATCATGTACGTATTCTTTATGATAGGGGAATATGTGCATTAAGGCTTTTCCAGTACAGTAAACCTTCACCATCTAATCTCATTCAACTGGTTATATATTACGATTAAACAGATGTTTGCTGACTGTTCGTTTTACTGGAGAGCATATATAAGCCTATATACAGAGACATCTCTGTTAACATCTGCCCATACATCCAAGCATATAAACGAATGTACCTGAATGCGTGTATATATATACTGGTTAGAATTGCCTGCAATGAGTCAAAATGATATACTGTCAAATTTATTTTCAATTTATTTTTCCCTAGTAAATCAATTTATTTTCGTTTTTTTCTTGTTTGTTATTTGTTTATTAAATTCTTTATTTATACTTTTACATTTCCGAAGGGAAAACGTTCATTGACATACTGGCTACTAGATACACACCTGAGAAGAGACAAACTTCTTGATGGCACAATCTAGTCAAGATAATTTCAAAAAGCCAGTTATTCATATCTAGTTATTAAGAAGGGCAGTAAGATGTATCCTTCTAGAGTCAAATCCCATCACCAGATAGTCACTGGTAAAAAATCCCCTTGAAACATGAGGAAGAAGAAATGGAATGACAATCTAGTAACTAGGTTTAGACCATCTCTCACTAGAGGAAAGCTGAGTTTGTCATCGGATGATGTTAACTGGGTTAAGGAACAAGATAGCGATTCCTAGTGAGATTGAATAATCGTTTCAGATTTCTTATCTGATGAACACCTAGAGAAAGATTAGTTAAACTCAATGAAAGCTAGAATCAATTCACCAGTAGTGATACTGGAGGATGGCTAGATTGGATGTAGGAATGTTCGATTCATTCCCTAGTCACAACATATCCCTATAGCAAGAAACATATTTGCGATATTGGGTAAGTGAGGATTAAATTGTTTTACACTCCATGATGCATCTAGGAGAGAAAAGTAAAAGAATTACGATATGTAGCTTATGATGCAGGTTCGATTCCTGCTAGGGATACCATTAAACAAATTTTTTAACCTAAATTGAATACAATGAAAAAACTAGAGACGTTAACCAACACAGAATTATTTAAGATACTTGAAGAGCAATCAGAGAATAGCCTGATGGCACAGGAAGTAATTGATAACAGAATTTTTAACCTTAAAAGATAGAAGCATATGAAATCATTAAAAGAATTACTAGAATTAGTATCCAAGGCAATTTGTGAGAATAATTTTATAGATGGGTACAATCATTGGTTTATTGATTTTCATGGTCATGTAAACCAAATTTCCATGAAACATTTTGACGCAGGTTGGTCAGTAAAGAATAACAAACAAGCAATACATGATTCATGTAGTGTTTATCTAACTCCTGATGGTATTCAGGAAGCATATTGGTTCATTAAGAACAGATTAAAAATCAAGTAATACTGAAGAGGATTCAATATCCGAAACCTAGACTGGAGAGACAATATCGTCTCTCCTTCATTCGATGGTCTATTACATAACCAAAAAGAGAGAAGCATATGAAAATTAACTATTTGAAGGAATCAATTATCGTAACCATCCGAATGATGGCGGATATTGTTAAAGGTACAGAGTATAGTGAAATACATTATTCGTATAACAAACTGATTGAATGTAGTTTAGACAATCTAGAAGGAATACGAGATAGATTTATAATAGAGTATAATCAATTTATTAACCAAAAACGATAGAAGCATATGAAAAACGAAAAGAAATACCCTAATGGCTATCAGCCAAAACTAGATTACTGGTTAGATGTCCACATGGAATTAATGGAAGATATGAGAAATGATATCTACAGACCTGACCAAGAATGCTTTATGCAATCACTAGAGTATGTGAATGGCAGGATTAGATACTTCTTTGAGAGGCAGGAAGAATGGAAGAAGGAGCAATGGATAAAAGACTGGGATGATGCCATGAGTTTATTCAAGTAATACTGATGAGTCTTTAGAAGACGAAACCTAGACATCAGGGAGCAATTCTGTTCCCTGAATCATTCGATGGTCTATTACATAACCTAAAATTTAATCAAATGTTTACACAAGAAACCTTAACTAACCTTTACGAAGGTCAGCCAATTTATTATTCTCAATCAGGTAACTTACCTGCAATGAATCATGAGATAATGCTTATTGATTCAATCATTGAATCAGATATTATTCCATTGAGTAAGATGGGCAAAGCTTTCAAGAAGAAATTTCAATCATTAACTAACATTTTACATAACGCAATTTAAAAAACCTAGATATGAAAAAGAAATACACAAAGAAGAAACCAGTAGATGTATATCAGAAAGTAACTGATATTGTTATTGACGGCTTAAAGCAAAAAGGATTAAACTGGTTTAAAACATGGACAACAGACGGAGGGGATGAGATACTTCCTTTAAACCATAAGACTGGTTATCAGTACAAGGGAATCAACGTCTTCATTTGCTACATGGAAGCTATGCACAAGGGGTACTCTAGCAATGAATGGATTGGCTATAAACAAGCTATGGATATGGGTAACCCAGTACGAAAAGACCAATCAAAAGAATACACTGAATTGGTCTTATGGTACAAGATGTACTACGATAAGAAAAATGAGAAATGGATTTACTGGTCAGTCTTCAACAAGATAGCAAAGAAGTTAACCAAGAAGCAAATCAAGGAAAGATTTGATGATAGGTTATTTCCGAAGGTAACTTATGTATATCACATTGAGCAGTTAACCAATCCAGTAAAACCAAAGTATCTTCCTGAACCTAAAGTAGTGATTGAAGGAGATACCTTTGATGCCATCAAGAAAGCTGAAGAAGTATATGAGAACATGAGACAGAAACCTAGCTTAAAGCATGGCGGAGGAAGAGCATATTATACTCCATCTATACACCATGTTCAAATGCCAAACAAGGATACATTCAATGCATCAGGTAAGATTGTTGAAGCAGATTACTATAAGACCTTGTATCATGAATTGATGCATTCAACTGGGCATGAGGATTTACTTAATAGGAAGACGTTAACTGGAGTGGCAAATTTTGGAGACGATACTTATTCTCAGGAAGAATTGGTAGCAGAGATAGGAGCAATGATGATGGTATCAAAACTTAACCTGAAACCATCAGATAATGAGACGAATAGTAAAGCCTATATCAATGGATGGGTAAGCCATCTGACCAATCATAAGAAGGAAGTATTATTTGCTTGTTCACAAGCACAGAAAGGAGTACAGTTTATACTGGGAGAAGACAAGTAGTCTTCTTCTTTGGAGAGCAAAGGGATACTGGGAAATTAACCTAGTGAGATGTTCGATTCATCTTCTCTCCACATTTTTTAACCTAAATAACTTAATCATGAATGAATTAACCTATGAAGAAAAACAATATAACCTAGCAACAACAAACTTTTATCTTGTTGTAAAGACTAGCTTGGAAGGAGACATCACAAAAGCAAAGAATGAATTACATGATTGCGAGATAATGTCTACACTACATGATGCAGTAGACTTCTATGAAGACCAAGAAGCCAAAGCAAATTATTATCTAGGTGTACTGGAACAAGCTAAACAGACTTTAGCTTATGTAGAATCAGTTTATAATCAATCAATAATTAAATCTAACTAACCATGAACAAATCAATTAAACTTAATACACCATCAGCAGAATGGACAATTATGAGAGCAATGGAGAATCTTCTCTTTGGAGAATGTGATAATGAAGGATTAGTATTCGATCTCAAGCAACATCTAGCAGATGTTGAATCAGGGAAAAAAGAATCCGATGCAAAATTTTATGGCATTGATAAGATTTATGACTGCATTGATATCCTAGAACAAATCTACAATCAAGAAACGATGGTAGGGTACATGATGGAAGGGCATTTATACAAGACAAAACAATTTATTTATAGACAAAACCTAAAATACTAGAAGACTATGAGAAATTTTATAATAGTAGATACATGGAATGGTGAAGGATATACTGATTCATCACATGAGATAATTCAAGCTAACAATACCAATGACGTACATGATTACGCCATAGGGAGAGCAAAAGAATGCATAACGATTGACATGGGAGAACTAGAAGAGAAAAGGGGAGATACCTATGGGTATATAACCTATCAGATAGGAGATGATTATGGGTGCATCCATTGGGAGTATCTATCTGACGATGCATTAGCAGTATGCATTAACCCTATAGTGAATGAGTACTGGATGGTAGAATCTCAAAGCCAGTTACAAGATATGATATCAGTAATCAGAGAAAATAGTGGAGAAGACTTTGAAGATGAGCCAATCTTTAATGGCTACCATCATAGCGTAGGGGGAAGTGGTGATATGAAGATGGAATCAATCAAAGAAGTATCAGTTACATTGAATGAAGTTAAACCATCAGATAGCATAGAAGATGCAATAACATTATTAGAGAGCAATGGATATCATGTAATGAACAAAGAACCTTATTGTTATTTTACAGTATTAGATGCTGAGTTAATGCTTGAGCAGATGCAGACTGAAGGTAAATTTAAAGGCTTTAAATACACCGATGACTTTGGAGATAAGGTAATGTTCTTACTTTCAAAAAGATTTGATGCCACGTATGGCGTTACATGGGATAGCCTAGAATATGCAATAGAAGAAATTATTAACCGAATTAAAAACAAATAGATATGAGATTATTTATAGATGACAAAGAAGTTGTTGAAAATGAAATTGAGAAAATAATTCACAAAGAAAATAAGATAATTATCTATCTCGTTAACCACGACAAAAAAGAAAGAAAAGTTTTAGATAACGAGATCCATAAAATCGAAATAAAAAAATAATTAGACATGAAAGAGACAAACGAATTAATAGCAGAATTTATGGGTGCAATAGGCACACCTAAATATAATCCTACTGAATGGGATATATACATAACGGGATGCCTAGATGTGGACTCAGACGATGAAAATGCAAAACATTTCTATACACCTGAAGAAATGAAATACCACACATCTTGGGATTGGCTTATGCCTGTAGTGGAGAAAATAAAGGACATGGGGTATGATCAACAATTAGATAATATTGACAATGTACTTACTTGTGATTTAAGGAAAGAAAATCTTTACAATGCAGTAGTAGAGTTTATAAAATTTTATAACCAAAACAAATAAGATCATGGAAGAACTAGACATTCAAATTGAACTACAAGAAGAGATCCAAAAGCATGGAATAAATTTAATATCTTGTTCTCATTGTGATGCGGTATTATTTCACAGGACAGACGTAACCGAGATGGTCTGTTGGTCATGTAAAGAAAACATCTACCCTAATGAATGTGGAGATTTTTATTATACAGGAATGGGAGAAAATAGTTATTAAGAATTATAACAATAAAAACAAATAAACAAAACAGTTATGGACATGGAAGAAGAAATAGA
>Ga0208299_1001800_pt1 | contig 15315 bp, 17 predicted proteins | sample 15_taG_FD_184089 | JGI IMG/M metagenome (GOLD analysis project Ga0208299, IMG submission 184089) | Marine viral communities from the Subarctic Pacific Ocean - 15_ETSP_OMZ_AT15312 metaG (SPAdes) (version 2) | ecosystem: Environmental > Aquatic > Marine > Oceanic | place: Pacific Ocean | collected...
AACAAAGATAATAAAATTATTCTGGGCTCCTTCGGGAGCCTAGATAATTAGGAGAATAAAATTATGTCAATAACATCAAAAGTAAGACAAACGGTTGTTTTAACAGCAGATGGTAATTTGCAAAGTTTAATAGTTAATAATACCGCTGTTCCTACAACTGGAACAGCTACTAATATTAAAAAAATTAATATTATGAATATCTTTGCACAATCTACTGATGCAGACGCTGAAATAAAAATTTATAATGAAACTGGATCTGCAACAGCAAAAAATTTAGTTTTTCATGGTAAGTTTGGAGCAGCTGCTAATGCCGTTCATGAATTTAAAATACCAGGAGCTGGTATTTATTGTGACGAAGGAGCTTACGTAGATCTTACTAACTGTGATTTTTGTTACGTAATCGGAACATTTTAAAGGAGTAGCCAATGGCGAATACTACTTCTTCGGCCTACTCGTTTGATCAGGATTTTTCTATTGATGAAATTATCGCTGATGCATACGAAAGATTAGGGCTTGTAGGAACATCAGGACATCAAATGAGATCTGCAAGAAGATCTCTAAATATTCTTTTTCAAGAATGGGGCAATAGAGGTGTACATTTTTGGGAAGTAGGAAATACTAATATAAATTTAATAGTAGGTTCATCAACTAATGTTGATGCGACTGCAGAAGGATCTGGTATTTATACTTTCTATAGAAATTCTACAGATGTACCAGGAGGAGGAGAACCACCTCAAGCAACAACTGTCCCAACAGCAAACGTTTATGGTATTACAGATATTTTAAATGTTTCTTACAGACAAAATTATAATACTACTTCTCAATCAGATACCGGTTTAACTAAAGTAGCTAGAGATGCATATGCTGCAACAGCAAACAAAGCTTCTCTTGGAACACCTTCTCAATATTGGGTACAAAGATTCATAGATAAAGTTACTATTACTATTTATCCTATGCCTAACTCAACTGCTGCATCAAACTATTTAAGTGTTTATTATGTAAAAAGAATTCAAGATGTGGGAGCTTACACTAATGCAAGTGATACACCATATAGATTTATACCACCTATGATTTCAGGACTTGCATACTATTTATCTATGAAGTTTTCACCACAAAGAACACAAGAAATGAAATTATTATATGAAGATGAATTAGCAAGAGCTTTATCGGAGGATGGATCAGCAGCGAGTACGTATATTACACCGAAAACTTATTATCCAAATATATAATGGCAAGATTTTCAAAAGGTAGAAGAGCATTAGCAATCTCGGACAGATCTGGTGCAGCTTTTCCATACAATGAAATGGTTAAAGAATGGACTGGTGCATGGGTACATAATTCAGAATTTGAACCTAAACAACCACAATTAGAACCACATCCCGTAGGAGCCGATCCACAAGGATTATTACATGCAAGACCAGCTAGAGTAGAATTTCCAGTTCAAGATATTTTACCAAATAATCCTTTCACAACAACAGCCGCATCAAAAACTTTAAGTATATCTTTTCCAGATAATGGTTTAAACGCAGGAACATCTTATGTAAGATTTAGTGATTTAAAACAACCTGTAGGGGGAGTTGCAATTACAACTTTAGAATTATCTACAACATTAAATGGAGACATAAGTAATACGGCTACATCAATTGTTTTAACTGACGGTTCCGAATTTCCAACAGCAGGATATATTGTTATAGAAAAAGTTTGGACACAAGCTGATTTAGATGCTGGTACAATTACTAATCCTTTATTAGTTGGAACATATGCAAATGAAACAATTCAATATACAGGTAGATCTACACACACTTTAACAGGATGTACACGTGGAACCTCTGCACCCTATAGAGGAGAAACTTTAGCTAATACTACAGCGATTGCTCATTCTTCGGGGGCAACAGTTTATGGATCTTATTTAGCAACAGCAGTTTCAACAACAGTAATTGTTGGTCCTAAAACATCCCAAACAGAAACACATTATAATTCATTAACAGTGCCTTTAGTATCTAATGCTACAAGCGCAGCAACAGGAGGCGGTTTTCAGTGTACAATTGGACCCGTTAATGATAGAGGTTAATTATTATGGCTTCATATTCACTTTCAGATTTAGAAACTGACATTAGAAATTATACCGAAGTAGACAGTAATGTTTTTACTGGTGCTATTCTAGGTAGATTTATAGAAAATGCAGAATATAGAATTGCATACGATATTCCTATGGATTCAGATAGAAAACAATCTCAAGCACAATTTGCTTTAGATACTAATTCAATAAATGTCCCTGCGGGATGTTTATTTGTAAGAGGTGTACAAGTATTTCCATCTACGTCCGTCACTACTGAACAAGGTACGTGGTTAGAGAGACGTGATCAAACATTCATAAGTGAATATATTGGAGAATTAACAGGACCAGAAGGGTCAACTGCTTCTGGAGCAGATGTTACCGGATTCCCTAAATATTACTCTATGTTTGGAGGAGCCACTGGAACTACTTCTAGTACCTCTGGAGGTATGTATTTAGCTCCTACACCAGATGCTAGATATCAGTATATTATTCATTATAACAAAATACCAGCTGGTTTGGAGGACCAAACTTCTGGGACTTATGTTAGCCGATACTTCCCTCAAGGACTATTATATGCCTGTTTAGTAGAAGCATATAGTTATTTAAAAGGTCCGACTGATATGTTGACATTATACGAGCAAAAGTATAAAACTGAACTACAAAAGTTTGCAAGTATGCAAATTGGAAGAAGAAGACGAGACGATTACACGGATGGTACAATAAGAATACCGATCGAGTCACCGCCTCAATAATTAGGAGAAAATTTATGGCAATAACATCGGCAATTTGTAATAGCTTTAAACAAGAAATTTTAGAAGCTGAACACAATTTTACAGCTTCAACTGGAAACACTTTTAATTTAGCACTTTATGATAGTGATGCTTCATTGGGAGCAGGAACAACGGCTTATACTTCTTCTGAAGAAATTACTAATACTTCAGGAACTGCTTATTCTGCAAAAGGAAAAGCTTTAACAAGTGTTACACCAACTTTAGATTCATCAACAGCAGTCTGCGACTTTGCAGATGTCTCTTGGACATCAGCTTCTTTTACAGCAAGAGGATGTTTAATTTTTAATGATTCACATGCCACGGACGGATCGGTTTGTGCAATAGATTTTGGTGGAGATAAAACAGCTACAAGTGGAACATTTACAATTCAATTTCCAGCAGCATCAGCTACAGCAGCAATCATCAGAATAGCATAGGAGTAAAACATGGCTGACGTTACAGTTTCGGTAACGGGTCTTCAGGCCATTGTTAACCAAACAACGTGGAATGCTCTACGTATTGGGTGGGGTCAAGGTAATTATAATACTGGAGGCTATGTTGATGAAAATATTTTACAAGGTTGGGGTCATGTAGAATGGGGCCAAGCTAATTGGGGAGAATCCGATACATTTGAGACTGGTTGGGGTAGATTATATTGGGGCTCTGAAGTTTGGGGCGGTACATATAATATTACAGTTCAACCAACAGGTTTAAGTGCAACAACAAGTTTAGGTTCACCAACTGCAGTCATTTCAAATTTAGTAGAACTAACTGGTTTAGGATCTACTTCATCTTTAGGAACGCCAACAATTGACGTTTCAGTTTCATATGCATTAACAGGTATAGCTGCTACTTCATCGGTAGGAGCATTAGATCCAGCAGATCAAGTTATGGGTTTAACAGGTATCGCTGCTACTTCATCGGTAGGAGCATTAGATCCAGCAGATCAAGTTATGGGTTTAACGGGTTTAGAAGCTACATCTTCAACTGGAACAGTAGTGATACCAAATGTCGGTGTTCCGTTAACCGGTCTTAGTGCTACATCTAGTTTAGGTACACCATTTGTTTCTTCAGGAATAATTGTTGCAGCTTCAGGTGTATCAGCTACTTCTTCTTTAGGTACAGTTGTTGTTCCAAATGAAGATGTAACTTTAACAGGTTTAGGAGCTACAGCATCCCCTGGAATTCTTTCTCCTCCTACTATAACTGGAATAACTGGGTTAGCTGCAACTAGTGCCGTAGGTACTGGTATAGTATGTGAATCTAAGTATCCAATAACTGGAGTTTCTGCTACTGCTTCCGTAGGGTCTATAAGCCCAACTGATCAAGTTATGGGACTAACTGGTTTAGAAGCTACTATTTCATTAAATGAGAAAGTTTCTACTTTATATACTCGAGATTTAAGCTATAATACTAGCGCGTCTTATAGTAATAAAACGAATAATACATCGGGCTCATATACAGACAAGTCCAATAACACAAGCGCTTCATATACGGACAAGACACATGCCGGTTAAATATGAGGTTGACTTGCTACTAAAGAAACAATATAAATACTAATAATAGGAGTTAACTAATAATGGCGTCAACATACACACCTCTCGGCGTAGAACTAATGGCTACTGGCGAAAATGCCGGTACATGGGGGACAAAGACTAATACAAATTTAAATATTATAGAACAAATAGCTGGTGGCTATGTTGTTCAAACTTTAAATGCTGGTGGAGCGGGAGCTAATACTACTACTTTATCAGTATCAGATGGATCTGCAGGAGCAACTCTTGCAACAAGAACTATTATTTTAGGAGCAGAATCTGCTCAAACAATTTCAGGTGCTAAAATTGTAACTATTCCAATTGACGTAGAAAATTTTTATTTTATTAAAAACAGCACGAGTGGTTCTTATACAGTTCAACTTAAATATGCTTCAGGAACAGGTGATTCTGTTACTTGGGCAACAACTGATAAAGGTTGGAAAATTATTTATGCAACCGCTAATGATGGTACAAATCCAGACATAGCAGAAATTACTGTTGGTGGATTACCAGGTGGTTCAGACACACAAATTCAATATAACGATTCAGGATCCTTTGGTGGAGATGCAAACTTAGTTTGGAGCGCATCAACAGGATTGAATATAGGTTCACAGAAAGAACTAAGACTTCAGGATAGCTCTGGAGGAGAATACATAGGTATGAAAGCAAATGCATCAACCACGGATCATACTCTTACGTGGCCAGCAACAGTAGCCGGAGGAAATGGCTACGTTTTAAAATCAACAACAGGTGGAGTTTTAACTTGGGAAGAATTAGAAGCAGGTGGAACATCTTGGGCCGCAGTAAAAGTAACAGGAGATTCTCCTGTATCTGGTGCAGCAGGAGCAGGATATTTTATGAATACTACTTCTGGAGCCATAACATTAACTTTACCGGGGTCACCAACCCTAGGAGATGAGATCTCGTTTATTGATTATGCAGGTACTTTCGATACCAATAATTTAACCGTTGCAAGAAACGGTAAAAATATTAATGGGTCAGCAGCAGATTTAACTGTTGCTACAGAAAGAGCCGCTAATACTTTAGTCTACACAGATACTACTCAAGGTTGGTTACTGAAGAGTAATTAATAGGAGTTGGAGTGTCAACTTATAGAGAAATTATAGGAAAGAAAATTAAATCAGTATCATCTGATCCTTCATCAGGTACTGAAGGAGAAATGTGGTACAATTCAACTACTGGAACTTTAAGAGGGCCAGCACTCATAAAAGCATGGTCAAGTGCTCCAAATCAAGTTTATACTAATTTTGGAGGAGGTAGAGCAGGAACACAAACAGCAGCTTTAGGAGCTGGGGGATATGCAGGAAATGCACCAACTAATCCCGGAGCAAATGCAACTACTGAATATGATGGTTCTGCTTGGAGTCTACATCCAGCAACTATGAATACAGGTAGAGGTGCTTTGAACGGATGTGGTACTCAAACAGCAGCTGCAGTATTTGGGGGTCAAGCTCCTTATCCTGGACCTGGAAATGCTACTGAAGAATTTAATGGATCAGCTTGGACAAATGGTGGAGATTTAAACACAGGAAGAAGAAATTATATGGGAGCTGGAACTCAAACTGCTGCTTTAACAGCAGGTGGTTATGCTCCTTCTCCTAGTGGAGCTGGAAGGAATGAAAGTGAATCTTATGATGGTTCTTCTTGGACTGAAGGACCTAATTTAGGAACTGGAGTTTATTACAACGTTGGTACAGGAAGTCAAACAGCAGCAATAAGTATGGGTGGTTATTCACCTCCAGTTTATCCCGCTGCTCAACTTGAAACAGAATTATATGATGGAACATCTTGGACAGCCGGTGACAATATGAATACAAGAAGAGCTTACGGAGGTGCTTTTGGTTCTCAAACAGATGCGTTAATTGCAGGTGGATCAGGTCCTCCAACTAGTTCAACAGCAAACGTTGAAGAATATGATGGAACTTCTTGGACAGAACAGAATAATTTATCAGTTGCAAAAAGTTTAACTGGTCAAGCAGCTGGGGGAATTGCTAATAGTACAGCAGGTGTTGTATGGAATGGTTACGGACCCGCTGACACTCCTAGTGCAAATACTGGAAATTATTTCGTAGAAGAATGGAATGCTTCAACAAATGTAATTACAGGCGGAGCATGGGCAAGCGGTGGATCTTTAACTACTGGTAGAAGAAATGCTGGAGGAGCGGGAACTCAAACAGCAGCATTAGCAATTGGTGGAGAGGCACCTAAAACAGGAAAAACAGAATCATATGATGGTTCATCATGGACAGAAGTTGGAGATTTAAATACTGCAAGAAATACTTTAGGATCAACAGGTAGTTCAACTGCAGCGATAGCATTTGGAGGTGAAGCACCAGGCGGTCCATCAACACATACTGAAACTTGGGATGGATCATCTTGGACAACATCACCTAATTCTTTAAACACAGCAACAAGATCAAACTCTGGTTTTGGAACTACAGCTGCTGCAGTCAACATGGGTGGGTTTAATCCTAGCCCTACATATATAGCTACTGTTGAAGAGTGGGGTGGTACAAGCTGGACGTCTGCCACATCTTTACCCACTGCAACTGCACTTATGCGAGGATTTGGAATAGAGACAGCAGGAGTTTCATGTGGAGGAATTACTCCTTCTTTGGTAGGTACTACTTTTGAATACGGAGGGTCATCTTGGACTGCTGGTGGAGCTATGGTTACTGCTAGATCGTCTCACTTTGGAGGTATGGGTTCTCAAACAGATGGATTAGTAACGGGTGGAAACATACCAGCTAATACCGCAACTTCTGAAGGATATGATGGAACAACATGGTCAACACGTCCTTCAATGAGTACAGCTAGATCACAAGGGGCAGGTCTTGGACCAAGTTCAGTTTCTACAGCTGGGTTAGCTTCAGGCGGATATACAACAACAGACGTTGCTACCACAGAAGAATACACAGGTGAAACAACAGCAGCTAATATAGAAACATTTACAACAAGTTAAAAAATTATGAGCACATATAGAGAAATACACGGTAAAGCAGTTAAATCACTTGGCACTGATCCCTCAGCGGAAACAGATGCAGGACAGATTTGGTATAATACATCAAGCGATACTTTCAAAAGTATTGTTAATTCAGCAACATTTTCTAGTTCAGGTAATTATTTAGCAGAACTTTTTGGACAAGGTGGTGCTGGTAGTCAAACAGCAGGTTTATCTTTTGCAGGGGCAGGATCTCCAGGATCTACAGTTGTAAATACAACCGGTGAATATAATGGTTATGGTTGGGTAAGTGGTGGAAATATGGGTACAGCAAGAAGATCACTAATAGGTTGTGGAACTCAAACAGCGGCTTTAGGTTCTACAGGATATCCAGGAAATAAAACTGATACAGAAGAATATGATGGTTCAAGTTGGACTGGTGGTGGAGCTTATCCAGTAGGACAAGAATTAGGATCTGGATGTGGCACTCAAACTGCAGCTTTAGGGTGTGGAGGACAACCAACCCCCAATACATCTAACGAATATAATGGTTCTTCTTGGACAGCAAGTCCAGGTAATTTAAATGATGGACGATCTTTTTTACAATGTGTAGGAACACAAACCGCAGCTTTAGCTGCTGGTGCTAGAGATAGTAGTCCTCTCACTAAAAATTGTGAAGAGTATGATGGATCTACATGGACTTCGGTAAACTCTTTAAATACATCTAGAGATCTTGTTTCTTTTGGAGCTGGTATTCAAACAAATGCAATATCTTATGGTACACCAGGTAGCTTAGAAAGTTATGATGGAACAAATTGGACAAATGAACCTGCAACAATGGGAACTGCAAGAAACAGTGGTTCAAACGCTGGAAGTGCATCAACTGCACTTGCTGTTTGTGGAAGTCCAGGAGGAGCTACATCATTAACAGAAGAATATAATAATACAGCATTCGTCATCACGGGCGGAGCATGGGCTAGTGGTGGAAATTTAAATGAAGGTAGATTTGGAATGGCGCCTGCTAAAAATGCACCTCAAACTGCAGCATTATGTGCTTCAGGAACTGAGGGACCTCCTTGGCCTGGTATAGTAACTAGTGTAGAAGAATATAATGGAACTGCTTGGTCAGAGGAAACTAATAATACTACAGGTAGGGAAAGTATGGCTGGAGCTGGAACTCAGACAGCAGCACTAATTTTTGGGGGATCCCCTGATACTGATGCCACAGAAGAATACGATGGGTCTAGTTGGACTAATGTTGGAGATTTAAATACAGGTAGAATTCACATTGGCGGATGTGGTCTTCAAACTGCAGGTCTTTGTTTTGGTGGTGATCCAGGATCACCAAATAAAACTGGAGCTACAGAAGAATATAATGGAAGTGCTTGGACTACTAGTCCTGGTACTTTAAATACTCCTAGAAATACTGTTCGTGGATGTGGAATTCAGACTGCTGCTTTAGCTGCGGGTGGAAATACAAATCCACCTAATACATCTTCTGCATCAGCAGAAGAATATAATGGAACAGCTTGGACAGCAACCGGAAGTCTGAACACTGCTAGACAAGATGGGGGAGCATGTGGAGTACAAACAAATGCAATATATTTTAGTGGTGATATTGTACCTGGAAGTGGATCAGTCCTAACCGAAGCTTATGATGGAACATCATGGGTTTCGTCCAACAATGTTGCAACAGCAAGATCGCAGGGAGGATCAGCAGGATCAGTTGCGGCTGGATTATTTTTTGGTGGTGGTGCTGGTGGTAATGCAACAGAAGAATTTACAGGTGGAACATCAACTATAAATGTTAAAACACTTACACAAAGTTAAAAATTATGATATACAAAATTAAAAAGGAGGAAACACTATGGCACACTTTATATATGGAGTAGCTGAAAACACTGGAAAAGGATTTTTTACTGCAGAAGACAGAAGAAAATTCTTCCTTAGAGGTTATCCCGCAAACGTCTGGATGGTTGGAAACAACGTCGATGGCGCTATGTGGTTAGCTGAAAAAGGGGCTAGTGAAAAGACTAAGTCAGAAGCACAAGCTGTGGTTGATGCTGAAGTACAAGCATCACAAGCAACTTGGGATGCTCAGACTGACGAACAAAAAGCTGATCCAATGAATACAAGACCAGTTGATGTAATATTGCCATAAGGATATTCTAAATGGCAACTTACGAAGAAATATACGGAAAACGTGTAGACGTATTATCATCTGACCCTACGCTCACTGCAGCGAATGAGGGACAGGTATGGTATAACTCTACTTCAGGTACACTTAAAAGTGTTGTAGCAGCAGGTGCATGGTCCAGTGCTCCGCCTTTAAGTGTTGCAAGATACGCAATGGGTGGAACAGGAACTCAGACTGCAGGTTTAGCTATTTCAGGACAAATAAGTCCAGGAACCTATACAACTTCTACTGAAGAATATAATGGTTCTAGTTGGACAACAGGTGGTAATGTTGGAACTGGTCGATATACTATGGCAGCCGGTGGAATTCAAACCGCAGCTATCATTTCAATGGGTTTTGTAGGCACTGCCGCTATTACAACAACAGAATTATACAATGGTTCTTCATGGACTGCAGGCACATCATCAAGTGATAATAGAACTAATTTAGGATCTGGTGGATTACAAACAGCTTTTCTAGCATTTGGTGGTACGGAATCACCAGGAATATCAGCAACTACCGAAGAATGGGATGGTTCATCGTGGACAAGTGGTGGAGCTTTAGGAACAGCTCGTTACCAATTATCAGGAAATAACGTTGGAACTCAAACAGCAGGTTTATGTGTTGGTGGTTATTCTGGAGGTGCTAAAGATTTAGTAGAAGAATATAACGGATCATCTTGGACAGCAGGTGGAGCTTTACCAAGTGGTGAAGGAAACGCAGCAAGATATGGAACACAGACTGCAGCAGTAATTGCTGGGGGTGGTCCTGGTCCTGGTCCTGATACAGCAGTTAAAAATTATGATGGATCAAGTTGGACTACTGTAGCATCAATAGCCTCAGGCAGATCTCAAGTTTCAGCTTCACAAGCTTCTCAAACAGCTGGAATAATTATGGGTGGTGCAGCTGGCGGAACTGCTAAAAACATTACAGAAGAATACAATTTTTCAGCTGCCACACTAACAGGTGCAGCATGGGCGAGCGGTACTGCTTTACCCGCAGCAAGGGCTTACTGCGGCGGCGCAGGAACACCGACAGCAGCTTTAGTTTATGGAGGCACAGACTCATCATACCAAGCAGAAACTTATGAAGGAGATGGTTCTTCTTGGACTGACACAGCAAATATGAATACCGCAAGAATTTGTACGGGAGCAGCATCTGGAGGAAGTCAAACAGCAGCATTGGCTTTTACTGGAGATGCAGGTGCACCGGCTTATGCAACTAATTTATCTGAAAGTTATAATGGTTCTAGTTGGACAGCAACCCCTGCAACAAATGTTGCATCTACAGGTACAGCAGGTGCAGGCACATCAACTGCAGCTATAGTTGTGGGAGGTGAATTAGCTGCTCCTGGATTTGGTGAATCACAGAGAACAGAAGAATTTGATGGGTCTAGTTGGACGGCTCAAAATACAGTACCAGCGGGTGTAAGACTCAATGGAATGGGAGGAACGGCAGCAGCAGCATGGAGTATCTATGGTATCCGGCCGGCTCTAGCTCCGACGTCAGCTTTTGAATATGATGGAACTAATTGGTCTACAGGTGGAACAGGTCTTTTTCCAGGAAGAGCTGGGACTGATGGATTTGGAACTGCAACTGCAGGAGTTTATTCAGGTGGAAATGTCCCCCCTAATACTTATCCTGGTTCAAGTATGATATATGATGGAACAGCATGGGCTACAAGTGCAACTCTGGCAACTGGAAAAGCATATAGCGCAAATTTAGGAACCAGTACGACAGGAATGAAAGCAGGTGGAAACGTAGCGCCCGGAGCTACAAGAACAACTAATGTGCAAGAATTTACAGGTGAAACATCATCATTTACAGCTTCTACATTGACAACGAGTTAAAAATAGTTATATTAGAAAGTAATATGAAAGGATACAAATGACAGAGAAAAGAAACATACATGCATTAATAGAAAAAGAAGCACCAAGCTTAAATAATTTACTTGACCCAAATGATGTCAAGGAATTTAAAGCCATGACTTCAGAACTTAGAGATACTTGGACGAAGAAACAAGTCTTTAGAACTGAAACAGAAATGAGAATGTCTGTTCTACAAGATATGAAATATCCAACTAAGGCTGCAAAGTACTGGCAGTGTGTTAGAGAACAGAATGTTTTCTTAGAAAATTTAATGAGTTTATCTTTTGATTGTAGACGTAATGAAGTTAAATTAAAAAGACTAGAACAAAAACTTGACACAGAAAAAGACCCAATAAAAAGAGAGCTCTATCAAATAGACATAGATGAAAAAAGATATGGTTTAGCTAACATGCAATTGGTAGCTAGGGACAGAATGAGAGAAATTAAACTGTGGTCTACATTAAAGAAAGAATTTGACGATGGATCATTTGATACTAAAGATGTTAACACGCACCAATTAGAATCATATCATCACGTTATGAAAAATAAAGCAGAGACATTAACTACTGGATCAAGTCAACCAGAAGTGTTTAATGTATTAGGTCAATTAAAAACAATAGAAAGAGTTAAAAAATCTGGTGAAATGATTTATAACAAGAAAGAACAAATATCCAATGACCTCGGAGCAAAAGAAAAATAAAAAACTTTTCTTTTTAATTGCAATGCCAAGGTCTGGAAACACCTTGTTTGCATCTATAATGAATCAAAATCCAGAGCTAGTAGTGACAGCTAATTCTATTACATTAGAGATAATGAAATATTTATACTTGTTAAAAAAAACAGATGTGTTTCAAAACTATCCAGATCATCAATCATTAAATAATATATTAGATACAGTCTACGATACTTTTTATAAGGATTGGCCTCAACGAATAATCATTGATCGTGGACCCGTACTAGCTAGTGGTAATCCAGGTAACTTTGAATTAATGAAAATACATTACAAACGTCCTTTTAAATGTATTGTTTTACTTAGAGATTTAATGGATGTATTAGCCAGTTATATGAAATGGTATACAGAGAACCCTAATGCTTTTCCTAATAGACATGGTTTAAAGACTGATGAAGAAAAATTATCAATGATAATGAATAACGCTGGTGCCGTTGCTAAAGAATTAAATGCAATTAGAGATGCCTTTAACTATCCTAATATATGTCACTTTGTAAAGTACGATGATTTAGTTACAAACCCTGAAGAAGAGATTAAAAAAATATATAAATTTTTAGATGAGCCTTATTTTAATCACAGATTTATTGATCTAGATCAAATTAATATTAATGGGATAGGATATAACGATAGCATAGTTGGTAAAAATATGCATACTATAAAAACAGGAGAAATTGTGAAAGAGTATAATCCCTACATAGAAAAAATACCACAAAGAATAAAGGATAAATATGGACACATCAGATTTTAATTTTGTATTTTTAGGACAGTCGGTATTAAAGTACCCAGTACCATTAGATGTATTTAATATTATTAATCATATTTATGAAACAAAATATCCTGAATTAAAACCTGCAAATAAACAATTGGTTGGTAAAATAGAAAAAGAACATAGTTTATTTTTTAATGGTGAGGATGGTCCTAGAATGACTAGACACAACCATTTACCTAATAATGTATTAGGATGGTTTGAATTAAAGTTTAAACATTATTTAGAATGGAATAAAATTAAACAATACGATTTACATTTAAATTCTGTATGGATTAACACTATGTTTGAACATGAATACAATCCAGTGCACGTGCACCAAGGATCATTGTTTACAGGACTATCTAGTGTTATGATTTTAAAATTACCTGAGTCTTACGGCGTAGAATATTCTGCATCTAATCAACCACAGAATGGCAGGCTTCAGATATTAGGTTCAGCTAATGGACATTTTGCAAATGTAGATTATCAACCAGAAATTAAAGAAAGAGACTTTTATATTTTTCCTTACGACATGAGACACTGCGTATATCCATTTAATGGACCAGGTTATAGAAGAACGTTGGCTGCAAATATGGATGTAAAGTATGACCCAATTAGAAATAGAGGAGTAAGTTAATGTACGAAAACCAAATAATAACAGAACCTAAATGGAAGAGTTGGATAGTTCAAACTACCACACCATTATTTACACCAGATCAATGTAGAGAAATTATTGCATCGGGGAGAGCACAGAAACCACAAACAGCACAAGTTGGTATGAATAAACCTGGTGGGGGAACAGATACTAAAAAAAGAGTGACTACCATTAGTTGGATTCCGTTTAAAGAAATGGGACACATGTATCATGATTTAAATAAATTTATTCAAAAATGTAATGAAAATCATTTTGGCTTTGGAGATATTAGAATTACAGAAAACGCACAATTTACAGAATATCCTGAAGGAGGTTTTTATGATTGGCATATGGATTGTGATGTAAACATGACTCACGAACCCCCTGTTAGAAAAATATCAATGACATTATTATTAAATGATCCTAAAGAATTTGAAGGTGGGGAATTAGAAGTAATGGCGCCAGGAAAATTTGCAGATATGAAACAAGGTCACGCAATTATGTTTGCATCATTTTTAAATCATAGGGTTAACCCTGTTAAACGTGGAGTAAGACAATCTCTTGTTGTTTGGTTTGGGGGTAAACCTTTTAGATGATTAAAGAAGGATTTTTTCCCACACTTATATACGCAGAAGATTTAAAATTAGATACTAACGAGATGGCTAAAAATATCATTCAATGGTCTAAGGAAAATGAGGGTGTTCAAAAAACAAATGTCAATGGATGGCATAGTGAAACTGAGATGCATAACAGACCAGAATATAAACCCTTAGTAGATGAATTATTTAGAATGGTACATCAAGTATTTAACGAAGAATTTTTAGATAAAAGAGCCGTGCTTGGTAATATGTGGGCTAACATAAATTATCAGGGCGGATATAATAAGCCTCATGTACATCCTAATGCTTTATTTAGTGGTGTATATTATGTAAAGACTCCACCTAATTGTGGGAATTTAATATGTCAAGACCCTAGACCAGGTATTCAAACTTGTATGCCTACTAGAAAAAAAGTAGAAATTCCTAAATATTTATGGAGAGATGTTCATTTACAACCTCAAGAAAACAGAGCTATAATGTTTCCAGCGTGGCTATGGCATTCTGTACAACCTAATGAATCAAATGATATAAGAATATCAGTAAGTTTTAATTTTATACAAGATGGCTTTCAATAAATATCAGTTAATCAAAGGTGCACTTAGCTATGAATTAGCTAATTTTATATTTAACTATTTTCTTCTTAAACGAGATGCGGTTGATTGGATGTATAAAAATAATATAACTTATGACAATGGAATGCTAGGCACCTGGGCCGACGCACAAATACCCAACACCTATTCACATTATGCAGATCATGTAATGGAAACTTTACTGGTTAAAATGTTACCAGTAATGGCTAAAGAAACGGGTTTAAATTTAATCCCTACATATTCATATGCAAGAATATATAAAAATGGAGATATTTTAAGAAGACATAAAGACCGACCTAGTTGTGAGATATCAACTACCCTCAATTTAGGAGGTGATCCTTGGCCTATATTTATAGATGGCACAGGGGCTGACACAGTCATAGACGAATACAAGAATATACATAAACCTAACGCTCCCGAAGGCACTAAAGTCCTACTTGATGTTGGCGACATGCTAGTATATAGTGGATGTGAATTAGAGCATTGGAGAGAACCCTTTGAAGGTAATACTTGCGCTCAAGTATTTCTTCATTATAACCATGTAAATGGTCCTTTTGCTGAAAAGAATAGGTTCGACAAAAGGCCGATGTTAGGTGTTCCACCAATAAGGAACACATAATATGATGGAGTTATATGCTACAAAA
>Ga0208299_1001803_pt1 | contig 15298 bp, 29 predicted proteins | sample 15_taG_FD_184089 | JGI IMG/M metagenome (GOLD analysis project Ga0208299, IMG submission 184089) | Marine viral communities from the Subarctic Pacific Ocean - 15_ETSP_OMZ_AT15312 metaG (SPAdes) (version 2) | ecosystem: Environmental > Aquatic > Marine > Oceanic | place: Pacific Ocean | collected...
TGGTCAAGTGTAGTTCGCTGACTCGTGATGGGGCGCCCTGTAAGGGGCGTCCCGTTACGGGCAGTGATCTGTGTGTCTTTCACACATCTGAGGCAGTCTAGTGCAACTCAGCGCGATGCGCGACTACGTGAGAAACGTGGTTGACATCGATCCTACCGACATTTCCGACGCGACGATGAACACGTTTATCCGTGAAGGATACGACATCATCGTGTATTCGGAAAAGCGGTGGCCGTTCTACGAGGTTGCCCTCACGTTTTCGACGGTAGCAGATCAAGCGGACTATCCGATGTCTGACGTTGCTGCTGCTTTAAGTTTCGTCCACGACGGCGTAACCTTCTCGGGGGTCAGCGCCCCCTCCAATGTTGGTATGCGTGAAGTTGCCGCGATGAAAACCGACAACCACGTAATGCAGTACATCGGTTACGATGTCGCTGACATCATCTACCCGTTGGATTCCAACTCTACAGGCCGACCATGGTACTGGACGATGTGGAACTCCGGGGTGAGTGCTTCAACAGCGGTAAACAGCCAAACAGTCCGCGTGTACCCCACCCCCAGTGAAGTTCAGACGATCACGGTGCGCGGTTACCGCAACCCGGTTGATTTCGGCGGCAACACTGCCGTATACCGTACAGCAATAGCCGATGCGAACACCCCGGATCTGCCGGTGCCGTTCGACAACGTACTGTCCCTGTACAGTATTTACAGGTCATATCAGCAGCAGGAAGACGCCATGATGGCGAACCAGTATTTCTCCCTGTTCCAAGGCGAGTTGGATAACTTGCGGGCACGGTTTGAGGACACCCCGGCCCCGCAACCGCTGCTGTTGAACTCTATTAGGGCTTCCCGGTGGCAGAGCCAAAGTTACATGCCGGGGCAACTTCGCTACCCATCTCCCTTCCGGTAATGGCGTTCGCGGTCCAAACCCCGTCAACCGCTACCTCGGAACCGTACCGGTATGACGAACGCGCCGACTTTACCGGCGGTTTAAATCTGCGCGCCGACCAGTTCAACCTAGCGGTGAACGAATCACCGTCACTGTTGAACGTGGACGTGGACCCGCGTGGTGGCGTGTCACGCCGTGAAGCGGTTGACATCATCAACGGTACCGCTTTGGGCGACAGTATTCTCAGTTTGTTCTCCCATTCGGACGCATCCAACAATCAGGTTTTGATCGGTGTAAAAAGCAGCAGTAACAGTACGTTGCATTATGCTACTGGTGCGGCAGGAAACTTTACCCAGATCACGTCCTCGGCGGGGAATATCACGATGACCGGGTTGCAACCCCCGCAGGGTGCAACATTCAACGACATCACATATATTGTCAACGGGTCGTTGTTCGACACGACGTACGCTGCGGTTTCTTGGGCTGGTTCCAATAACGCCACAAGGTTGACACCGGACATTGACGCTTCTGACGGTCATTTTCCGTGTGCCCGCTATACGACTGTGTGGGGGCAGCGCGTTTGGGTTGCGTACACGTTGGAGTCAGGTACCGGGTACAAGAATCGGATCCGGTGGTCGAAGGTGGACGATGCGGAGAATTGGACTGCCACCGACTTTATCGATGTGGACCCGGGGGAAGACGGCGACCACATAACGGGCATTATCGCAGATCAGAACCGTCTTCTCGTCTTTAAACAGAACTCGGTTTACGAAGTTCTCGGCTTCGATACCGACACATTCCAAGTACGCAACGTGACCCGGGTGGCCGGGAACCGGGAAGGTTGCACACCCGTAGCCACCCCGGCGGGAGTTTTCTTCTGGTACGGCGAAAGTGGCGCATTCCTGTTGACTTCCGATGATCTAGCGTGGGCGTTTGAACGAATCAAACCGGCGGTGGACAACGGAAGCCTCACATTGGGCACAGCGCCGTCTTTAATGTGGTTTGATGAGAAACTGTGGGTTTCCGTCGATTACCAGTCGGGTGACAATTTAGCCGGGTCAGATCAGACGAACCGGCGCAACACGTTCATGTGGGACCCGTCGTTGGGGGTTACGGGGGCGTGGACCCGGTACGACATCAACGCCCGGTCACTGTTTGCGTACAGGCCGACGGGGGCGCAACACTTCGGGCTGGCCGTCACCTCCGATGTGAATGGCACAGCAGCGTTTACCCGGGTTGCGAAAGTTGACGTGGACGCCGATGTGGACGACTACAACGGAACCACCGCAGAGGAAATCCAGTCGTTCTACCAGACCGGATGGTACGTCGGTAACCGTCCCACCTTCACGAAACGGTGGGGGAAGACTCGTACGGTCATGTTGGCGGACAACACGTTGACTGTCCGTATGGGTATTTACAAAGATTACGACCTGTCAACTGAGGCTGTTTCCCAATCACAGCCGATTAGTGGTCCCGGTGGGGAAGCAACATGGGATTCGGACCCTTCCGGGTCCGGTGACGGTGTGTGGAATGTGTCGGAATGGGCTGCTGGGGGCACTTCCAACATCTACAAGTTCTTCAGGTGGCCCACGGCTGGGACAGCCAAGGCTATTAGTTTGAGGTTTAGTGTCACGCCGTCGGTTGGTGCCCGTGGGAAGTGGGGGCTTACGTCGGCTGTGGCGATGTACAGAACGAGGAGAATACGTTAATGGCGGCTTTGGCTGTAACCAACTCTTTTACTGCGGGCACATCCATTGTCGCGTCGCAAATGAACGCCAACTTCACAGATGTTGTGTCGTGGGCTACGGGTACACCGTTCTTGTCGGCTTCTGGTTCTTTGACAACGGTCAAGGGCACTATGTCGGTGACAGAGTTGGCGACGTTCGTTGCGGGTATCAAGATCGACGGGTCGAATCCGGTTATCACCTTTGAGGGTGCGACCGCTAACGCCTACGAGACTGTAATCAATGTTACTGATCCGACTGCGGATCAGACTATCACTCTCCCTGATGCTACGGGGACTGTTGCCTTGCATGGTGACGGTAACGCCAGCAACATTATTTCCAACTCAGTCTTCAACTAAGGAAAGTAGAACATGGCAACATACTCCAAGATCAAACTGTCGGGTACGCCTGCCGACGGTAGGAACATCAAGGTCGTTCCCACCGCAACAGCGGGAACCACTATCCATACCGCCGTATCGGGCACGTCGGATCTGGATGAGGTGTGGCTGTACGCTTGCAACACTGACGGAACGGACAGGAAACTGACCATTGAATACGGTGGTGTCGCATCACCTGACGATCTGACCGAAGTCACTATTGAGGCTGAGGCTGGTTGGGTGCTGGTTGTGCCGGGTCTGCTGTTGCAGAACAGTCTGGTTATCAAGGCGTTTGCTGCCGCGGCCAATGTAGTGATGATAAACGGCTATGTGAACCGTATCACCGCCTAGCAAATGTTTCGTCAGGACCGCACCAACCCGTCTACCGCCGTATCCAACTGGCGGGGACGGCGTGACACAGCCAAGGGGCACCCTTCGACGGCTGTGTCTAAATGGCTGAATGGCGGTCTGTTCGGGACGATTCCCGGTGCGCCGGGAACTCTGTCGCTGTCTGCCGGGTCTACCCCGGCTACCGAAATCAACTTGTCGTGGTCTGCTCCGGCGGACGATGGTGGCGTAGCAATCTCCGGCTACCGGATCAAGAAAGACGGATCGGTACTCGTAGCGGACACCGGTTCTACGGGCACGACTTACACGGCTACGGGCCTGACGCGGGCGACTTCGTACAACTTCACTGTTGCAGCAATCAATGCAAAGGGAACTGGGGCTGACGGGAATACGCCTAGCCTTACAACGAGTGCTGAGGTTCCCGGTGCGCCGGGAACCCTGACGTTATCGAACGGGTCCACCCCCAGCACCCAGATCGACCTGTCGTGGTCGGCGCCGTCCGATACGGGTGGCGGGACTATCTCCGGTTATCGGATCAAGAAGGACGGATCGACCCTTGTGGCCGATACCAGTTCAACCGGCACTACTTACACGGCTACCGGTTTGACCGCCGGTACCTCGTACAACTTCAACGTGGCTGCCATCAATGAGGCGGGCACCGGCGCTGACGGCAACACGCCGAGCCACACAACCCTGTTCTCATACTCCACGACTGGTTCTCCGACCGAGCGCACTTATTCGGGCTACCGATCACTTCAGTGGACTGGGAGCGGCACATTCGTTGTGGCGGGCGCCGCGGCAACGATTGACGTTCTGGTCGTTTCTGGCGGCGGTGGTGGCGGATATGGCTCAACCGGCGCTGGTGGTGATGGTGGTGCTGGAGGCGGTGGTGCTGGTGGCATGGAATCATGGACGAGTCAGACGGCTGGAGTTGGTACCAGCACTATCACGATTGGTGGCGGTGGTGCGGGCGGTGTCAACGCTGACGATGGAATAGGAACACAAGGCACCACTTCTTCGTTTGCTCTAGGCGGGGGAAGCACACTGTCAACTACCGGTGGTGGGTACGGCGGGGGCCGTGCCGAAACCGGTGGTGCGGGTGGCTCAGGCGGCGGTGGAGGCGGGTTCTCCGCTCAGGCTGGTGGAGCCGCAACTACGGGCGAAGGTAGCGCTGGCGGCGCCGGTTCGTCGGGTACATCAGATGTGGGTGGCGGCGGCGGAGGCGGCAAAGGCGGTGTTGGTGGGGCTGGCTCTGGCACGGATGGTGGCGCTGGCGGGACGAACGGCACAAGCGTTTACGCCGACGGCACAACCTCTGGGGTTGGCGTCGGACAGTTCGCAGGCGGCGGCGGTGGTGGACAACAGGGCGACGAGAGCCCAGCGCACGGGACCGGTGGAGCAGGCGGTGGCGGCGGTGGCGCCCACGGTGGAGAAACCCAGTCCGCGGCGACCGCCAATACGGGCGGCGGCGGCGGTGGTGGGCGCCAAAACCAAAATGGTACTGCCGGTGGCTCTGGTGTCGTAATCATCAGGTGGGCCGAGTAGTGGCCCACTTCGCTGGAATAGACGCAACCGACACCGTGGTCAGGGTTCTGGTCGTCCCCGACGATCAGGAACACCGCGGACAGGAGTACCTTGCCGACGACCTCGGCCTTGGCGGGACATGGGTTCAGACTTCCTACAACACCAGCGGGAACGTCCATGCCCTAGGCGGTACGCCGTTGCATATGAACTACGCAGGCATCGGCTACTCATGGGATGGAACCGGTTTTGCATGCCCGCAGCCCCACGGGTCGTGGTCGCTGGACGAGAACTACGTCTGGCAGCCTCCGACGCCGTACCCCGACGACGGCAACGACTACGACTGGGACGAGGACACCGTTTCATGGGTTGAGATCACTGAGTGATGAGCCAACCGACCGACAATAGGATGACACCATGAGTCAACAGAAAGCAGCAGCGTCCGCATACGGGGTGATGAAAGGCGACGAATCACTGACTGTTTCCAGCACCGCTGTTGCCTTGGCGTCGATTCCGTCTGGTGCGTTGAACGCTCTGGTGACAAACGGTGCCGAGGCGATCCGAGTCAGGTGGGGCACCCCGACCGCTTCTGTCGGCCACTACCTGAACCCGTATTCGGTCATCGACCTGTATTCGTCGATGTCGACCGTCAAGTTTATTCGCGCCGGGTCGTCCGATTCGGTTATTCACATCACCTACTTCGGCTAGGAGGGCAGCATGGCGAGCCGCATCCAGCAGCGCATCGAGCAGACGAGTACGGGGGATATCACTTCGGTTAGTACCTCGAACGGGCTTCAGGGTGGCGGGTCGTCCGGGGCGCTCGCGTTGACGCTCGATACGGCAGCGAAGGGCGACCTCCTCGTCGGCACCGGTGATAACACCGCGCAGGTGCTCACGGTCGGATCGAACGGTTACCTGCTCGCTGTGGATACCTCGACAGCGACCGGACTTGTTTACGTTCAGCAGTACGCCGTCCTCGGCTAACATCGGAACCGTAGATATGACAGGAGACTGACATGCCATCTGCCACGATGATTTATTGCGTGTTGACGCACAACCCGCATCCCAGCAAGTTGCTGGCGACGACGGCTGTTGGCCCTTATGCGACGGAGGCTGAGGCTCAGGCGGTCGCCGATGAGATTACCGCCCATTTCAACCCCGGCTATGTCAATCCGAATCCTGACAAGCCCCAGTGGGTGAACCCTCCGTTGGAGGCCATTATGAAAGCCAACGGGATTTGCGCGTCGATCATGCAGTTGAACATGCCGATGAGCGAGGTCTACACATTTCTTGAGTCCACCGTCCAGTATCTTGACGACGCCGACTAATGAACATCCCGACGACGAAGAGCAGCATCCAACTTGACCTGCTTCATCCGAGGTTCGTGACCCGGCTGGAGGCGTTCTTCTCCGACTCGCGGATCAAGAACCGAGTGGCGGTGTCGTCCGGGTGCCGGTCGTATGCGGCTCAACTGCGGCTGTACCAGATGTACCGGGCCGGGAAGGGCAACCTCGCTGCGAACCCGGACTGGCAGCGGCCCGACGGGTTCTTCCGTGGGTCGTTTCATCAGGAGCAGCCGGATGGCTACTCGTATGCTGTCGACCTGCACCAGTTGTCGAAGTCGATCTCGAAGCCGGACATCAACAAGATCGCTGTCACCTACGGTGTCGTTCCGACTATCCAAGCGAAGGAGTGGTGGCATCACCAGCCGAGGAACGGGAAGGGCTGGTTCGACGCCCCGGCATTGAAAGGCGAAGCGTCAGAGGGCACCGAGCATGTCGCACCGTTGGAACCGAAGGTCGACTGGGCCGGGATCATGGCTGCGATCTCCGCGCAGCGAACGCAGGTCACCCGGAAGCCGCTGATCCGTGGTTCACGGGGTCCGGCGGTCAAGACCACCCAGTCGAGGCTCGGGGCGCTCGGCTTCGATTGCGGTCCGGCTGACGGAATCTACGGTCGCAAGACCGCTTGGGCGGTCAAGCAGTTGCAGAAGAAAAAGAAACTACCGACCACCGGGACGGTCGACGCTCGCACGTTCGACGCCCTGTTCACATAGGGAGGCGCTATGGCGTTCTTACTCAACTACAAGCGTGCTGATCGGGTCAGCACGACCCATGTCCAGAACGCTTTGGCTGCTGCGGGTCATGCGCCGGGTCCGGCTGACGGACGGTTCGGCCTGTCGACGATGAAGGCGGTTGTCGCCTACCAGAACGCTCACGGTCTTGACCCGACCGGGATGGTCGATGAGGCGTTGTTCGCTCAGATCGTGTCGGGGAAGGCGGCTCCGAAACCGAAGGCCGAGAAGAAGGCTCCGGCGAAGAAACCGGCAGCGACGAAGGAGACTCCAGCAAAGGAGCCTGCGGCGAAGAAGGCTCCAGCGAAGAAACCGGCTGCGAAGAAAGCCCCCGCGAAGAAACCATCGGTGACGACATGAACCTCGACCTCCACCAACTCAAAGACGTTCTCGAAAGAGCGATCTCCACTTACGTTCAGTCGGTCGCCGGTCTGATCGCCGCGTCCGGCATGGCTGACCTTGACCTGTCGACGTTGAAGGTGTTTGCGGTGTCTGCGGCTCCGGCTGCGTTGGCGATCGTGAAGGGGTACGGGATGTCGTTGTTGCCGTTCGGCGACAAGTCGGCGTCTGCGATCTCGCACGGTCGGCCTGCCGGGTCCGAGGCCGAGTCGGGTATGTACGACTGACCCGAAAACGACGAAAGCCCCCGGCCCGTTAGATGGACCGGGGGCTGCTCGCCGGTTGGGTCAGCGGCAGTGGTAAAGAAGCGAGCGGTAGCCAGCCATCTTCGCGGCCTTCAAGGTGTCGATGATTACTTTGGTGTGGATGGGGTCGCCGTTGGAGTCTGCGATGACGACCTTGTAGCCGCCGGTCACCCTGAAGATGTTGGCGACGAACGAGTGCGTGTCGGTGTGCATCTCGTAGTGGTTGTCGCTTGCCCAGAAGGATGCGCCATGCTGAACTCGGTTCCACTGCCAAGCCGGGAAGGTGGGGGTGTTGATAATCATGGTTGCTGCCTCCTTAGGGCTGCTCGTCGTTTCCATGCCGTCAGTATATACACAGTTCCCTAGCCGGGGCAAGTCATACCGGGACACCTTCTGAACACGCAGGTCAACAGGTGTTTCCGGGCACCCGAGAATCAGGCCGAACGCAGCAAACCTAGATTCGTCGCGGCTGCCGGGTTGACATGAATCCATCATGACAGGAGCGGCAAATAGCGACCGTGTTCGTTGGGTCGAGGATCGAGCCGCCTCGCGCTCGGGTGAGCGGTTCGTGAAGTTCAACAGCGAGGCCACCGCAGCGGGCGTTGTGTCCGGCGTGGGTGATGACGGCTCCGGCTTCGCAGAGTTCGCGGCGGGCGAGTTCGTCACGGACCATTTGCTGTCGGAGGCGTTGCCGTTTGGCACGTTTCGGGCTGATGTGTCGGAGTGGGGTGCGGCGTTGGAGCGGCCCTCCTCGACGCAGCGGTGTCCGTTTCATTCAGCCTCGGTTTCGATCAGGCAGATCCTCACGACGTCTGTGTCGCTGTCGGGTGCCCGGTCAACGTGCGAGAGAGATAACCGCGCGGGTTCGACGTCGAGGATCAAAGCGAGATCGTCGAGGGTTAGGTACACCCGTACCTCCCGGCGTGCTGGCCCGCGTTCGACACTCATGCTGCCTCCTGTTGGCATAGTCTGCGTTCTCGCATCGTGTGGTTCACCGTGGCCTTGCCACAGTCGCAGATGACTGCCGGAGGCCCGTCGTACTTTCGGACCTCTAAGTGACGGTTGGAGAAAACCGCGAAGTCGCTGTCGAAGCCCATCAGCCAGATTCCCACAGGTTGTCCAGACCTTTGACCATGCCGCCTTGTCGGAGAAACTCGACGGCTACAGACAGCCGGAAATGGAATCGGTCAGGTGTGCCGGGTGGATACCGCTCCTCTAGCAGCAGGATCGTCTGCTCAAACGGATAGCCGTCCCACTCGGCGTCGAACAGGTCGTAGTCGTCAAGGGCGCTCGCTGTCGGGAGCGGGTCGGGCATTGGCATGGCCTCTGGTTCGTTTGCCGGTGGCTCCGGTTCTGAAGGCGTCGTGGTCGTCGTGGTGGTCGTGGTCGTCGGAGCCTGAGTTGTAGTAGTCGTCGGGACAACCGTGGTCGTGGTCGCTGCCCTGATGGCGTCCCGGCTTTCGATCGTATGGGTCGGCGGGTGCGGCAGCGGGAGGATCGGAGCGGCCTGCCATACACCAGTCATGCCAAGGCGGCATTGGTGCCGCCAGTTCGTGTAGACGCCGGGGCGCTCACCCCACCAAGGATCATCCCAGCGGAGCATGTCACCTGACTGGTAGTCGATGTACCAGACCCGCTCATCGAACGACCGGGTGTCCTCCGGGTCACACGGCGCGTACACCATGTCGTGATCGGCCCCCGCCGAGGTCGTCGGCAACCCGGCGAAGATGATCGCGGCGACGGCTATGACTCTCAGCATCGGCAGCCACCAGCCGTTCCGCTACACACAGGACAGACACCCGTGCGGGTGTTGACGAGGTGGTCTCCGTAGTCGGTGAAGTCCAACCCGGAGCAGAGTTCAAGGTGCCGCCGCCGTAGGTATTCGGCGTCGGTCATCGTTGAGGCTTGAGCCTCAGTGGTGTCCGTCATTGTTCCTCCCGAACAGGTTTGCGAGTATCGCGTTGGCGTTGTTCGTCGAGCCAATCCACCACATCTGACTGTCGATACCTCAGGTGTCCTCCGACTCTGATCGCGGTCGGACCCTCCCGCCGATACCGCCACGCATGGATAGTCCTCTTTGGGATCTGGAGATACTCCGCTAGGTCATCGAGTGTGAGTAGTGGTTCCATCGGTTCTGTCATTTTGCCTCCCAGCATGTTCGCGACGGGTTCCAATGTCGGGCACCGCCGCCCTCGTAGAACAACCACGCAGCGACAGCGACGTTCGCTTCGGTATCGAACGGGCTGGCACCCGGCACCCCGGCTTTCTCAGATCGCTCAGACCAGAACTTCGCTAGGTGCTGGAACCAGCCGACAGCCAACGCTGAGGACACCACAGCCGATTCGGTGTCGTAGGTTTGTGCGCTTGATTCGCAGAACGCTACCTGTCGTGCCCATGCCCGGTCGTCGGGTAGGAAGTATCGGTTGATGAGTTCACCGAGCGTCGCTGACGACTCGACGGTCGGCTCGGCGAGGTCCGGGTAGAACACGGCGAGCGCAGCGTGTGGCCCGCCGAGGTATTCGACATGAGCGGCGCGGGTGACCGGGCCGTAGATCGAGTCGACGGAACGCACCCCGACGAGCATCTGGAGTTGAAGCACATCCCCGCCCCGCTCGAACATACGGTACTGACGCCCTGCGACATCGGGGATCGTCGTCGAGGTCGTCGTGGTGGCAGTCGTCGTAGTCGCTACGAGAGCCGTCGTAGGGGCTATCAGGGGCGCTGCGGTGCCGAATGTAGACGGTACGGCCTGAACGGTCGTGGAGGCCGCTAGACGGGCCGTATCCGGTACCTCGGTTGGCTGCTCGCACGCACCGAGCAGCACCATTCCCGACCCGACGACACACGCTGCCACACGGTAGATCACGACGGCACAGCCACCCATCCGGTACCCATGCTGTGCCGATGGGTGACGTTCCCGTCGGCGTCTCGGCGCTCGTTGGACGGGACGGCTTCAACCTTGATCGTCTGGTGACGGGCTAGGTCGCGGAACCGTTCGACATGCTCGGCGTCGCGCAGCAGCAATCCGAGGTCGTTGAACGGTCGGCCCCGGTCGTTTTCCCCGCAGTAGAACGGTTCGTGCTGCCAGCCGACCACGGCGTCCAACACATCCTCGACCGGGTGGTCGTTCAACGCCTTCTTGATGGTGCGGCGGCGCTTGTCGTCGAGCCGGGTTCGGGTGGGATGCTTCCCGGTCGCTTCGACCCACGCATCGAATACGACCCGTACCTCATCCACCTCTTCTATCTGTTCAGGTTCTTTGGTTAGGTTCATAGGGCGCTCGTTTTCGTCCCCCTCGGGGCGGGCGGTTTCGTCCCCCTCCCCCCGCCTATTTTGGTCCCCCTCCCCCACAGGAATCATCAGCGTGTAAAGCGGAGTCGTTTCACGCCCGTTGCGTTCGTCGTGCCGGTACTCGACACGCAGCAGGTCGGCGGCTTCCAACTCAGAGCGTGCGCGCCGGATCGTGCCCGAGGCGACACCGGGTGGCAGCATCTCAGCGAGCCTTCGACGGCTCGGCCAACACTGTCGGTCGTCGTTCGCAAACTGCGCGAGGGCTATCCACAGGCGCAGTCCGGTTGGGGACAACTTCTCGGCGAGGATCGCAGTCGGAAAGACCACAATCTCAGCGTTCGTCCACCGTCGTCGAAGTCGGCTATCGTTCGCCATAGGGTCTCCTCACCCTGTATGCGGAGCCGGGACGGGGTTCCCCCACCGTCGCCCGTCCCGGCTCTGCGTCCTACTCGTTCTCGCTGGGGGTCGCCGAGGTTAGCCCCTCCACGACCTCGGCGATAGCAGTTCGGGTAGGAGGCTCGTCGCCGACCATCTCATCCCACCGGACGCGGGCCAGATCCTTGTCCCCGCCGACGGCTTCCAGCACGGCGAACTTCGCTTCGGCGACCGGCATCAGGTCCGGGTCGACCGGTTCGATTTCGATGACCTCACCATCGGCGGTTACGTCGGCTCCGAGTTCTTCGGGGACGTATCCGGCGCCGAGTACGACGTCGGGAAACAGCACCCGGCAGAGTTTCGCGACGGCCCGCCATGTCAGCATGGCGTCTTGGTACTGCTTCCAGTTGCGCTTGTCGGCCAGCCCCGCAGCCGCGGCGTCGTCCATCGTGAACGACGCTGAGTGTTCGTCTCCGGTGTCGGCGCGGGTGCCGTGGGCGACCGCACCGTCGGGGTTGACCTCGACGGTGACGGAGTGCCCGGCCTGCCGAACCAAACCGAGCATGGCCTCCGGTCGCAGGCTCGCGGTGCCCTCGATGACATGGTGATTTCTCATCGACGTCATTACGTCCCAGCCGAATGCTCGACCCGCCAGTCCGGCTGCCACGATGTCGGCACCCTTCCTGCGGTACGCGCTGGGGATGACAGTCGACTGGGCGAGGATCTCCGACTGGCGAACGATGAGGTTGAAGATCGAGGACTCGTCCATGGGGATCAGGTCGCTGCTCATAGCACCTTCGCCTTCGTGATCTTGACGGAGGCGACGTACTCGCGTCGGCAGTATTCGTCGTCGTCGACTCCGAGGTTCTTGAGTTCGGTCCACTTCGGCTCAAACCGGAAGCACCGTTCGTACAGGTCGACGGTCACGGCTTCGGTTGGTCGAAGTTCCCCGGTCTCGGGGTCCATCCTAATGTCGTCGAGGAAAGCCACTTTCCTGACGTACTTGACGAGGGCAGCGCGGTCGATTTCTGACCGTCGCCATGAGCCGGTGCGTTCGGCGACGATGCCGTTGCCGAGGACGACGCGCTGCTCGCCAGCGTTGTCGATCAGGCGGTTGGCGAGCGCCTTCGCTGCGGTCGACGCCGACCGGATGTTCCGGGCTGCTTCGTCGAGCCGGTCGACCATCTCGATCAGGTCGGCGAGGCTAACTGCTTCGTCTACCGGGTCGAGTAGTAGGTCGCTGAGTTTGCCGATCTGTTCGGCTGCTTGCTGAGGTGTCATTGAGTGCTCCTCACTCTGGTTGGTCGGTCGATACGACCGCTGGGGAACAGGTTACGGCACGGCTGTGACAGGGTTGCGGCAGTCGTCGGGTCAAAGTTTCTGAAAAAGATTCTGACCTGCGGGTTTGTCCGGGTTTCGGGTGTGTTTGCGCTGGTCGCTGTTTGCCTAGTCGGGGGATGACTTGCCCCGGCTAGGTCTATGCCCTATACTTACGGCATGGAAGCAACGAGCAGCCACAAGGAGGCAGCCACCATGACCAAGTTCACCACCCGTCAGTTCGAGCGGACCCACGGGCGCACGCCCAAGGGCTTCGGATCGTGGGCGTTCCAAGCGACCACCAGCGAGACGGCGTTCGACTCCGAACTCACCGGCGAGGTTCAGTTCTTCACCGGGACGTTCACCGAGGCTCGGGCCGAGGCCCGCCGCTTCTTCACCGCTCCGCTTGTCGCGGTTCTCGGTTAGGAGGCAGCCACCATGAACACCACCTACCGAATCAAGCAGACCCCATCCGGTCACTGGACCTCGCTCCGGGTCGTCTCGAACGGCCAGCCGGTCCTCGTCCCCGACACGGTAGTCATCGTGTCCACCAAGACGGCGCAGGAGCAGATCAACACGCTCCGGCGTTACTTCGACAACGGCTTCCTTCCGGTCGGCAAGATCGAGGTGCTGCTGTGAGCCGTCCGAATCCGAAGTGCCCGGCGTGCGGCAAGCGCGGACAGAAGTTCCGCTGGAGCCGCAACGCAGCAGCAGGCCCACCCATCCACATCGAGTGCCCACACTGTGACTGGTGCTACTCGGCGCACGGGTTGGAACTCACCTCGGGGATGGCACCGTGGAACACGCACGGCCACCCGCAGGCCCGGCTCGCAGCCGACTGGTTCGCCAACTGGTCGCCGATCCGAGAGGCGGCGTGATGCCAGTCTCAGACGATCAACTTATCGAGGGCATCAAGCCCCACGATCTGATCCCGGCTCCGTGGATGGTCGACGCGGCGTGCGCTGATGCCGACCCGGCGGTGTTCTTCCCCGAGCACGGGCGGGCGGCGACTCAGGCGAAGGCGATGTGCGCCGGGTGTGCGGTCCGGGCCGAGTGTCTCGACTTCGCTCTGGCGAGCCACGAGCGGTTCGGTATCTACGGCGGGATGACCGAGAAGGAGCGTAGGGTCGAGGCCCGACGCAGGAAGCAAGCAGCATGAGCAAGAAGAAGCCGACGCCGAAAAAGGTCTGGCAGCCGCTCGTCCGCGATCCCGACTGGTACCGGGAGCAGAAGCGAGTCGAGGTAGCCAAGACGGTCAGGGCCAAGTTCCCTGACATCTCCGACGAGGCGCTCGACGATCTCATCTCCGACGAGACATGGGGCAACGACCGGTACACGGTCAACGTCCACTACCTCGACGGCGACCGTGACGGGTTCGTCGAACTCGCCGTCCACAACCACAACCGCACCCCGCATGTCCCGTGGCGGCACCTCCAGCAGATCAAGAACGAGGTGCTCGGTCCTGACCGGGAAGCGGTCCAACTGTTCCCCGCCGAGGACCGCCTCGTCGACACCGCCAACGAGTTCTGGCTGTACGTCTACCCGGTCGGGAAGGCTCCGATGCGGAACCGGCGCACGAAGGTCGGCATGGACTACGGCAGGAACGTCGCCTACGACACGCCGGACGGGTTCGGTCGTAGTCGCCAGTCGTCACCGATGGAGGTCGCCGGGTGAAGATCATCGAGGTGGGCATCACCCCGGCGATGGTCGCCGAGGCCGAACGGCTCGCAGCCGAGGTGCCGATCCTGAACCACTCGATCCGAGAAGGCGAAGGAACCGTGTACGGGTTTCTCGGCGAGGTCGTATTTGTGGAAGGGGTCGGGGGTCGGCAGGCCAACACCTACGACTACGACATCGTGATGAAGTCCGGTCGTAGCGTCGACGTCAAGACGAAGATGGTCCGGTCGATGCCTCGCCCGCATTACGAGTGCTCGGTCACGGCGGGGCACACGGGACAGGCGTGCGACGTCTATGCGTTCGTGCGGGTGTTGGAGGACATGACCCGAGGCTGGTACTGCGGGGCGATGAAGAAGAAAGAGTTTTTCGAGAAGGCCCGGTTGGTGCGGGCCGGGGAGCAGGATGGTGACAACGGTTGGGTGGCGAAGGCTGACTGTTACAACCTGCCGATCCGTGACCTGAGAATGAACGGCATCTAAAGACTTGCCCCGGCTAGGGAAGTGTGCCTATACTGGGGGCTGGAAACACCGACCGAGGAGAACAGCAACATGATCGCCACCTTGACCGAAATCGCCGCCTACATCTTCGACACCTACGGTGTCCGTGTCGGCACCACCGCCACCGGGTTCACCGGTCGCCCCGTCCGGGCCTGCTTCGGCCCGGTCGGAGCGGCAGTTCACCGGGTGGGCTACGGCACCGGCTTCCCCAAGTCGGGGTCTTATCAGGGGATCGCCCACTGGGGCACCATGCGGATCGCTCGCTACACCCGAGCAGGCAACCCGGTCATCACCCGCCGCCACCCGCTCGCAGGCGCTTGGTCGTCTCCGGGTGGGGCAACAGTCCACCCCGACGACATGGTGCTGGAAGTGTCCGACGTCGATGGCGTGACCGTCCTCGTCGTGGATGACGGGTCCACATGGGGGGCGATGGTCCGATACGAGGCGCTGGACTCCCCGCCGTGCGTGGCCCCCGTGGTCAAGGTGTCGATGAACGCTATTGCGCGGCTGGCAGCGGAGCAGGCGTAGTACCGCACCTGTGACCGGTGCCCCGACTAGGGTAGG